>Ga0247779_1000061_pt1 | contig 94391 bp, 105 predicted proteins | sample UWRJL221509R5_FD_179925 | JGI IMG/M metagenome (GOLD analysis project Ga0247779, IMG submission 179925) | Plant litter microbial communities from Arlington Agricultural Research Station in Wisconsin, United States - UWRJ-L221-509R-5 | ecosystem: Environmental > Terrestrial > Plant litter >... | reverse complement strand
CCTTCCGGTCAAGTTCAAGGATCGTTGAATATTGAGGGGCTTCCGCTGTTAAAGTGAGTTCTATAACGGAAGCGAAGATTTCCTTTGAAAATTCATATTTCCATCGATAATCTACGAGAAAAAAAAATATCAGGGCGACCAACAAACCTAGGAGTGTCCTTATCAGCTTACATCCAACGAGAATGTTACCATTCTCATCCAGTTTGGCTTCATCGTCATCTGGGAACTCACAGTCCACATATGAAAGTCGTATGGAAGGCGGTCTCCCTAGAGCAAGACTCTTTATGTTTGACTGAGCCAACGTTCTACGTTCAGAAAGGCCAGGAAACGTACATAGAATAGCTCCGTAGAAAATAATTCCCAAAAAAGACCTCGCCGGCGCTGTACAGTTTTTGGGTCCATGTGCCACCGTGAACTGTCGCGATCTGGAAGTCATATCAAAACCAGGAAAACAAGGAGAATATCGCATAGCCTTACGAAGACCTAACTGTCAATATTGTGAGTAGATGTCTTTAGTGGCTATCGATTATCAACTTACACTTTGAGCTAATTTTGAGCCAACTGACATGAGGGCCCACTTTCGGAATGAAAATTTATACATAAGCACGGTTTCAGGCGACATATTTCCAATGTTGAACTCACCGCGCTGTCCATAGTATATCTCTTCCCTGCATTCGCGTGATAGGATGCCATTAGAACGATAGTTTGTACTGTTGATATCTCGGGCGAATCAAATATCGAACGTAACGACAAACATGCACGACCAAGATGGTAATAAATGCCTGCTTCCTTATTATCTGCGATAGCGGTCAATAAAATGCTGGTAGAAGGGTTAAGCTTACGAACATGGCTCCAAGGTCAAATCGACCAAAGCCCCAAGTGCAAAGACTAAGAACATGACTGCAAGTTTATGCGCTGAAACTGGCCTGGATTCGCTGGTAGAAACCCGTTTTGACTGCCTTTCCTTCAAGAACTTGTAGATTGGGGAAAGAATGTCATGAATCAGCTCTTCTCGCTTGATAGGTCGGAAAGACCAAGTCATTTGTTCTAAGTATGTTTCGCACAAGGACCATGCTCGCGGTTCTGGTGGGAGATGGTCCAGAAGAAAATCCATAGGCTTGTCGACGTTTTCATCCGTGCCGAAAGGGAAAGCAGCAGATAGACGGGCAATTTCTAATGAAACTGGAGCATATAAATCATCGTCGGGCGAGCCTTGCTCCAGATCAGCACCTGCCTAAAAAGCATGTGGATTAGTTCTTGTATGCTTGCAATTACTTTGCAAACCATACCATGAAGAGAGTCTTGGAAGATGTATGTCAATAAAATGAAACTCTCCATATCCAATTGGAACATACCTCAGACCCAGCAGATGGCCCAAAGTATTTTGCTGCTCCCCCATCGCCGATCGTCATGGTACCGAAGGCATCGATTGGTGGTTCGGTCGACTCTTTTCGAGAAGGTGGATCCTTTCGTGGGACATAACCCTTTTCTGGACCAAATTTTATGGCCAGAAGTTCTTCCTTGAGGAGAGGGTGAACGTCACTTGATACGCCAGATTGAAAGATAGCGAGAGCATCTTCAAGCTGTCGAATACGTTGTCCCATCTCCGCGATTTTTGTATGTAGTTGCGATGTATCTGCAAGAACAAACCTACTGTAAAAGTAAGTATCGGCAGGGACAGGCGTGTCAGTAGATTACCTGGTGCCTTGTCCAGTCGATAAACTTCCGTTTGGACAAATAGACGGACAACCTCGGCGCACTGATACCAAAAGTATGTAGATGAGCCCAAAATCACTCAAGATATCGGTTATATCGGTTAACAAGCATACCGCAGGAGCTACAAGGTAATTTTTTGTCGCATTTCAACTTCAACCTAAAAAAGTGTGAGGAAGAAACCAGGTGTTCAGGACGAATAATAGATACCTCCGACACTCTGCGCAAGAAATCTAGGCAAAGAACTGAACGGACATGCTGAAAACAGAGCAGGTAAAAGGGACATACCTCTCCGCGAGCTCTTCTCGAGTCAATCTCTTCTTCAGTTGTAAGCCTCCTGTTTGCTCGGCGCACCAAAGGTATGTGGGAAGGGTCTGCAGGCATCGTTAAGAGAAGGAAGAGGGATTAGTCAAGGAAGGACCGGCGCCGCATTCAAAAAAGACAAGACAAGAATCGGTACTCGGACACTCCGCGCTCGGCCCGAGAGGCATCTCTTTTATCTAATCTCTCGAGGACTGTGAATCTATTTTCCGATCGATCGCTCTACCAATCAACACAACACATACCAGCTCATACCAGGCTACATATATGTATCAGAATAATATATTGCAGTTGCATTTCATTCCGACTCCGATTCCGCCGCCGCAAACCGCCGCCCAACATTGGTGTATATATGCTTGTGGCTCAAAGTCACGACCCGAAAGATATTTTTAGATCTCCCAGTCGGCGGTCGCTTGCTATTTCTGGCTTCATCTCAAATCCATTCCTCGCCGTCGTCGGTTTATCGTTCATTCTCTTTCCTCACAGAACAACCCGCCTTTGCGGCTTTTGAAAATGGCGAAGATAAAATTCAGCCTGGTCTTTTTCTTTATCGCATTTTGCACCATTTCCGTGCTTGCTGGCCGAGCCTCAACTTCTGTCCAAGCGATTTCGGAGAGCAAATACAGCAAAGCACATTCACTTGGGAATGATTACAATTTCGATCCGCGGGATGGCTGGCAAGCTATCAATGTAACGGATCTTGGATACAAGTACCGTCAGTTTCAAATGGAAAGCCATTTGGACAATCCCGCTCAGGATGGAGTTTCGTCCTCGGCGTTTGAAAATAGGTCCACCAAAAAGAAAAGCATCCGTAAAAAGCATGGCCTAAGTGAAGCAATTAGCGGCGTCCTTAAAAGCGTCATTCAGGGCTTGAAAGGTGTCGGAAAGCCTGAACCAGTCACCATTACATGGTAAGCGTGAAAAAATAGCACCGTCGATTTCAATTCAACCTAGCACCAGGTACACAGGGCACGACCTGCAGAATCCCAGCTGCTGGAAAGATGGGAAGTGGTCTCCGACAGTAAGTCTCGTATCAGATGTCAAGTGCGTTGGTGGTCCAATTTAGTGAAACCCAACAGGATGCATCATTTGCATGCGCTCTTACGCAGGATGGGTGGACTACTCGTCCTAAATGTTTCAAGTTTCTCGAGCGTCAGTACAGAAATATCCCGCACTATGTGGGTCCGTCTGAAAATAACTTTTACAGTTTGCAATACGCCCAAGAAATGCGTTTTTGTCCGCGTAGTAGACACATGCGCAGGCTGTGCTGCAGGATCTAAACATGTCGACCTTACTCGAGCAGCATTTGGACAGCTAGCAGATTTCGACGAAGGTGTGCTACAGGTCCAATTGAGGCCGGCAACGGAGCCGCATGGATGGTAAGCAAGCCATTTGGTTTGAACAAACTGATATCCTTCTTATCCATCGTAATGACAGGTATGAAGAATTATGGGGTCCAAAGATGGAGGACAAGTAACACCAGCAGAAGCTGATATTTTCCACATGCACTACACTGGAAAAGATTATTCAACGTTGTAACATCAAAATAGTTTTGTATTTACCTATATCATTAACTTAACAATGCCCAAATATTACTTACGCCTTGAGGTTGATCCTCTTGCGCTTTTTACCTTCTGCTATTCTTGCTTTTACTTTTTCTTCGTCCATATTCTCTTCTTCAAAAAACTGCGCTGTTCTTTCTGCGTCGTTCTTTCTCCGAATAAATTGTAGGGCGGCCATATTGTAACCGATCACGTTCTTTTGCTTTTGCAGAGCGGACCGCAGATGTTTCCGAAGAGGGATCAAAGTGGTTCTCATAATGCGATTAGCGACGATTTGGTGATGATGTACTTTCAGCAGGAAGAAGATAATGCGGGAGACCAAGGTAATGTTCCACCCCTTTAGAAAAAACATTGAGGCAAACGAATGAGGTGTGATAAAGATGGTCGCACCTTTTGGGCCCAAATGTTCAAATACACCATCAAAGAAACCACCTTACCGAAAGGTAAGACCAGAAGAGCATCCTGGAGCGACGTGCTAGGTATTTTTTCAACAACCCTCAGGACGTATGCTTCCGGTTCCAGATCATACGCCGCTAGGACGGGGTTTTTAGGGGGAGGTTGCATTCGCATAGCATCGTTCTCTGACAATCGCGACATCGCTTCCTCATATTCTCTCATGGCCTCTCTTTCTGTATCTGCCAACTCAAGAGCTTCCATAATGCGCTCTCCTGCCATCAAGGTTTCGGTGGTTTGCTTCGTGACAGCAGCAGCCTCTGCTTCAGAGACCGCATTTCCACCATCAACGCCGCTCCCAATGGGTGCATCAACACGGTTCAAGGAGTCTGCAATGCCGCTCTCATACAATTTCTCGAGCTCTTTCTCCCGTTCCTCTTCCAGGAATAGCTATAAAACGACACGTTAAAAGCTGAAACAAGTACCATGGGGGTGCATAACATACTGGTTCGTCAAGTTTTTCCCAAACGCGTATTGATTTATCGTGTGAACCGGTAACCACAAAGTTACCATGATGGCTCAGTGCCAAAGCCCAAATTTCACCATGATGACCTTCCAGTTTTTGGATTCCTTCGAACTACGACGACTTGGTGTTAGAAAAGATAACGCAGTAATAAAAAAACGAACCTTGTCACCATCCCAATACTTGAGCATCTTATCCTTTCCTACCGTCCAGAAGTAATGCGAGTCCTTTTCAAATGCAACTTGCATAACACTTTCTTCATGAGCAAAGATAGATTTATGACAGTCGCCGAAATCCAAGCCCCATATTTTCACGTTTTTGTCGGCAGAACAAGTTACTATCAACTTCGAGTCGTCTGAGATATCCATCGATAGGACTGGGAGCTGCGAAGAGTTAATATCGTCTATATAACAGCCGCATGAATAATACCTTATGTCCGTATAACGATAAGAAAAATTTCAAGCTATCTTGATAGAAAACCTTCACTGTTGAGTCAAGCAAGGAGACTGCGAGGAATTTGCTGTTTGGACTGTATTTTACGGCGAGTACGTCGTCAGACATCTTCAGGGTGCGTACGTGAGTCAAAGTCAGGAGTTTCCCACTTTGAACCTAGATTTTGGATCAGACGAGGGGGTGCGTAGTTCGTCACACAAACACTTACGCTCTCATCCGTGGCATGCTGATGTTCCAACAACCAAAATTTGACATCTTTGTCAGCGCTACCGGTAACGAGCGCTTGACCGTCTGCTCGGAGATGCATAGACCATACAGTAGAGGTGTGGGCCTTTACCGTTTCAATGAGAGTCGAAGACGCAATATCATAAATCAAAATTTCTCCTGATTTGGTCCCGACGGCTATCTGGAATGTGTATGCTTTCGTCAGAAGAAGAAAGTATTCAAGGTCTAAAAAAACCAACGTGTCTATCCCCAGGTAAAAAGGTACTGCATATAGCGTAACCACATTCCATGGTACGAATACACTGTGTAGTTTTCATATTCCATATCTTCAATGATCCATGAGAGGCAGATGCCAGTATCTGGTCATCCGAACTGAGACAAAGGGTGCGAACGTCCGTTCTGTGACCTGGAAGATCTACAGAGTAATTTCGTGTTGCTTCTGGTTGGTCTTCCTTGGACTTTGTCGGTTGCGGAATATTGTAGACTTCGATGGCGTTCGAGGCAAGAGCGATAAAAAGCTGTAAAGAAGTACGCATATCAGATATATATCCATCACTGCAAGTTTATAAACATACAGGTGTCTTCCCCTTTGAAGCGGACTGATTGAACCCGAAATCGAATGATCTGATCTTGCCACTGGCTCGAACGACAAGGTGAGGCGTAAAGAAATCGACAAGGATGTCTTCCGTTGAATCATCTTCAGCGTCGTCGTCCTTTTCCTTCGAACCCTTGTCCTGATCTTGACTTTTTTTCTCTTTCGCGCGTTTTTTTCTTCGTGCTTGCTTCTTCCTTACTTCTTCTTCTGTTCTAATGCGAAATATCTCCACGGATCGTTCATGAGATTGAACAGCAAGGTAAGGCTCGGTAGGATGAAATTGTATTTGGGAGACACGGTGTTTCGATGCTAAAGGCAAACTTGATAAGGGCTGTATCATTTTGGCAATCTAATGTTTTAAACGCAGTCAGAGGAAGCTTGACGAATAAGCAAGGATTGCGTTACTTCTCCATTTTCAGTTTCTTTTAGGCCTTCTGCCATAGCTTCTTGGTCTATTCTCCACGCTTTCAGTTCTCCTTCTGCGCCACCAGTGAAGATGAGTTTCCGGTCTTGGTCAACAGCGAGCGACCATGTTTCTGAGCGGTGAGCAACAACGGTTTGAATACAGTGTTGCGTTGTTAAATCCCATAATTTCATGTAGGTATCTTTAGAGGATGTGAGTAAAAGACCCGGTGCCAGTGCTGTCGACGTTGAAGGTTGGTCTGTCGTTACTGATAAAAAGGAAATATTTGTGATTTGGTCCCGATGACCTCGAAGACTACTGCGTTTAGCATATGCCGCAAAATAATAGGGAAAAATCATCGCACCGATATAAACCAGCTTCCGCAACAATGTCCCAAAGAATTATGTCGGTGTCTTGAGACCCTGAAGCAAGACGAGTTCCACTAGCATCAAAAGCCAAAGCAGTTATTGCTTTTTTGTGGCCGTTGAACGTTGTTGAAACAGAACCAGTTGAAGAATTCCACAAGCGAATGGATCCGTCTGCATAGCCAACCGCAAACGATTCCGATTGAGGAGACTGTACGATGCACGTAACTTCCTCTCTGTGTTCAGTTTCATGCCACATTGCAATCTATGGGAACATAAGAGAAATTCATATAAAAAATAGAGAACACACCATCTGGCCCTTTTTCACGTCCCATACCAACACATCCTCGAGTGCAGGTACATAAGCTAGTTTGCCGTCGAAAACAGAGTTGGAAGAAGAGCTGCAGACAACACCAAAAGCCTTTCCAAAATATCAGTAAAACATAGGTGTTTATAGCTAATTCGGAGGGTACCTGAGTAGGCCCATGTTTCAAGTAGCTCTGCACCATGGGAAAGGTAGTAGACGATCTTTCAACGAGCTCAGCGCCTCAGCACTCGGGAGCCTTGGCAATAAAAGTTTTGAGCCAGAAATAGTGTGCTCACGTGATACCCTATCACTGATCACCGTTACTTTAGACCGGACCGCATATTTATCCCACCGTACTTATCCATATAACTTCCCAGACGAACACATTTTTCTCTTTAGACCATGATGCTCTATCCAACAAGCCCAGAAGCAGCCACTCGCTTTCTCAAGTTTGTAAATGCTTCTCCGACGCCTTTTCATGCGGTACAGAATGCAGCAATCCGTTTAGAGAAAGCCGGATTTCAAAAGGTGACTACCTGAGGTTATCCCCTAAGCTCTCAGGTTTTCGTGATCTTTGATTGTAGATTAGGGAAAAAGACGCATGGGAAAAGACTATTAAGGGTGGTGGAAAATACTACTTCACTAGGTACCGTTTGCTTGATTACGTTTGATTTGCATTGTAGTATTCAAATATCACCAGGAATCAGTCTGCTTTAGTTGCCTTCACCCTACCCCAGAAATGGGAACAAGGAGCAGGGCTCAGCATAGTGGCAACTCATGTCGACAGCCCAAACCTAAAGGTATGAATTTCTGTTGATGTGTCAACAATCTGGTCTCAATAATATACATAACGTCTTTGTCGAAAGGTTCGACCTATTTCCAAGCGCACAAAAAACTCCTATCTTCAGGTTGGAGTAGAGACTTACGGAGGTGGAATCTGGCACTCATGGCTCGATCGTGATCTTTCTGTTGCCGGTCGAGTGGTTATTGCTGAGAACGGCGGAAACTTCATATCTAAACTGGTCAAGATTGAACGGCCCATTTTGCGCATCCCCACCCTTGCTATCCATTGTGAGCTAGATATATCTTCTTTATTCGTGTTGTTCACTCGTATGCTTACGTCAACGTGTGTTTAGTGGATAGAAACGTTAATGATAACCTCAAGTTCAACCAGGAAACGGAATTCGTTCCTATTCTAGGATTGGTGGAATCCCAACTCAACGCAGCGGTCCCAACTTCCGATAAAGAGGAGACCCCCGCTGCATCCAGCATTCAAGAAAATCATCATCCAGCTTTGTTATCCCTTCTTGCAGGTGAACTGTCCGTTGCTCCAGAGGAAATCCACGATTTCGAATTGTAAGTTTAATCTACTATGCAAGATATTTTCTCATTAGAGCTCCCCTGTAGATCCCTTTACGATACTCAGCCAGCTACGCTCGGAGGAATTAACAATGAATTCATCTTTAGTCCTAGGATGGACAATTTAGTTTCATCGTGAGACCCAATTAATTCCCTACCAGTGTTCATCTGTTTACATATTTCACAGCTTTTGTGCAGTGGAAGCTTTAGCAGAGAGTACTACCGCGCAGTATTTCCCTTCGTTGGAAGGCAATGTCAATTGCATTGCTCTATTCAATCACGAAGAAATCGGAAGTGTGTCTACATCAGGAGCAGAATCGAGTCTTATTCCATCGCTTCTTAATCGCCTTTCTCCTACGCCTTCCACATTGGCACAATCCATCACTCGTTCATTCCTCATCTCTGCTGATATGGGCCACGCAGTGCACCCCAACTATATCTCGAAGCACGAGGAAAACCATAAACCAGTCATGAACGGAGGCATCGTTGTCAAGACAAATGCAAAGCAAAGATATGCTTCGGACGCTATATCAACTTTCATTGTGAAGCAGTTGGTGGAACGCAAAGGCGGAAAGGTCCAAGAATTCGAGACTCGTAACGATATGTAGGTCTGATGTTGTGTCTCTGTTGTTTTTTCTTTTGACTCTTTCGTTTAGGCCTTGTGGATCAACTGTCGGACCGATGCTATCTAAGATAGGAATCCGAACTGTCGATGTCGGTAATCCCATGCTTTCGATGCACTCCATCCGAGAAACCGCCGGCTCCCATGATGTACAGAACGCGATCGATCTCTTCAGCGCTTTCTTCGAAGGCTTCAGCACTCTTGATCGCACTCTCACAGTCGACTGAAAGTCGTCAAAGAAGAAGACAAGAGGGTATAGTACATAGTCGAGGCTAAATTAATACAATACTTTTGGAAGGGAAAACAAATACAATGACATGGAAATTACATGCATTACCGTTTTGTGCGCTTAGCGGGCGGTTCCGAAAATCTTGAATCTGTAAGGACACTCCGTTTCTTCGCTGTGCGTGTGTAATGTGATAGAACCCATTCGCGTTCGGCTTCATTTTGTTCTATCGTGCCTTGTCTGATTTCGTATGCTGTACATGCAATGTTAGCAAGTTTAATGCGAAAAGGTTGTAAAAACCCTTACGCTTCATTTCGAAACGAGGTCCAACCTCAGCTAATTGCACCTCCCTCCCAGTCTTGACGAAAACATGATGTCTGCAGGTTTGATTAGATAAATTGTTGTAAGGGCGTGAGACCACACACCTGAAGGATATAAAGTCGTCCTCATTGGCAAATGTCATCACTCTTTTACTGCCTTCTTTAGGCACGGGGAATAAAAACTTCAGGACATCACGGATGCGTTCACCAAGCTTCGACGAGAAATTCTCAAAGATAAGATGAGGATACTGCTCGGATACTGTCGAGTTCTTATACGATCCAATGTCGTGGCGAAGGGCGACGTTATTGAGTGTGAAGTAAACGGTAGGACCATGGGGGAAATGGGATACAATGAGAGCATCGGGTATGCCACGGTGTTCATGAACGACAATTAAATCAGTAACATCATTGGCTCTGCAAGCCTCCGCCAATTCTTTTATGACATAGTTTCCGCGATTGATACGGTGTGCGTTTGGAAACACAAGTCTCATCTCCTGTAATAAGGGTCAATAACCTCAAAATCTGGAGTTACACCATAATTTCCTGACCTTGGAGAATTGTAACAACTTGGAACTAGGATCTCTGGATGTTGTTATTACAATTTTGGGATCTTGGACGCCAGCACGAGAATATTCATTATCGATATGCGTTGTGGGTTCTGAAGAAAGGAAAATGTCAAATACGCTCGAACCAAAAGGACAGAAGAACGCACCTGCTTGAGCTTCATCGAAAGCCAGGTCTTTCCCTAGACTTTTAGCACTCTTCTTTAGCTCTGTTGGCAAGGCTTTGCCATTCGCCAAACTCTCCTTCAATTGTTGTTTCCGCTCATAAGTTTGTCGTTCTTGCGACTCTAAAGATTTCGCATAAACATATTCTCGACGCTCTCGGATTTGCCTCCTTAACTATCTGACAGCGTCAGGAACTGAAACACTAACCGAACTTCAAGCACGTACCATCGCAAATAAGCTATGATGAGTAGAAGGAACTTAAAAGACGTTTATGATAAACAAATATTTTGGCCAGTCAAATTATTGTGCGTGACATAGGACGGGTCACAACTAACTGCTCATCCGGACCGCTTGCCGGTATCATCTTCTGAGTGGGAACTTGGAAGTATAAGTCTAGACTTTAGCATTCGTAAAAATACGAGAAATTTATCGTTGAAAATATGAGTTCTTAATATTAAATACTGAAGCAGGTACTGCGTAGCATACTTTCAGAATTAGAATACTTCGAGTTTGACTCATAAGTTTATTATCCGAATTCACATTACCGAACGGCAAGTAGGAAGGCCATCTTCTTCGACAAATGATGTCCAAGACCACGGATACAGATTTTCAATTCATCCAATACGTACTTGAGCGAAGTGTACCCCGTTTTCTGAGAATTTTATTTCAGAAATAGTAAATTAACGCGATTTTTAATAAAATGCACCTTGATGGGTACCGTGACGATTTCACCGCTCCTATCCCGAACTATGACCCGGATATCTTCCAACTCATCTTTCTCAAATGAATCTAAATCTTGACCAGGCTTGTCAGTACAGAGGTCCACAGCAGTAGTCTGTGTAATGTGTTACCGAAATCATCATCAACTTCCACAGGATCGTTCATCGAATGCGAAGGTTCCGAAAAACATGCATATCTATGGGTTTCTAGAAGAGGTTTGCATTCCTCCAGCGGAAACCATTCATATGTTTCCTGAGAAAACACTATTTCAGCAATGTAGTATATATAGTGATATTGTAATACGTACAGGATCAGCCAGATATGACGGTGAATATTCTCCTTTGTATCTCATTTTTTGGCAGGAGTGAATATAAAATCCTGTTGTATCGTTAAAACTAAATCTTCTTCGTACGCACATAAATAAATTCCTTTACCCATATACAAGTATTGCATCCCAGGTGCTCCGGCTTCTCTCATCTCGTTAGCCAAAGAGGTCTCGCGCAGAGCACTTAACTAAAATCATGATAAGCGGGAGTCATTATGTACGCATAATAAGTAAGTTCGGTCACGTACTTTACCGAAAGAAAACCTCTCCCATGATTTATCATACATAAAGTAGACACTCGACACACAGTGCGGCAAAATATCTAAAACGGCCATAGCAATCAATTTGCCATTCAATTTGTACAATTGATGGTATGAGCCATATTGATCAGGAAGGTGCTTTGGAGGTGGAGACGGGTATGGAATGTGTTGAAACTAAACTCAATTTCCTCTGTCAGTCGAATCACTCGCGTAGTACATAAGCTAAACCACCTTTAGGGGAGAAGTCACCAGGAACCTTTTAAACCCTTCAGGATTGTTTCTTGTGTCGTTGTGAATCTCCGCTTGGTACTTTTTATACAAGGCAAATTTCTCAGACGTGTAGGACGAGGGTTCAAGGATTGTCTATTAGGGTTATCAGTCAGTAAGCTTCTCTCCTCTGTAACAATCTTGCACTACCTCAAATTTATGAGCACCCTCTGTAGTTAAGAAAGTACTTTCTGATTCGTGAATGGAATGAGATAGTGATACAAAAGGTGTTGGCTTTTTTGCTTTGTAACCAGATTTTTTTGGTATTTTCCTAGTCATTAAATTTTAGTACAGTGTATCTGCGATATAGTCAAGGTACAGTTCAAGATGGCCATACCCATCTGGTTTCACGTCCATTGCATCTGGATTTGAATCTCCCTGAAGAACAAAGCGATTCCACCTGATCTGTTTGTCAACAAGAGATTACATCGCAGGGTGATCTATACCTATTTATAAGCTGCCGCTGGCTCCTAGAGGGTTTGAAAGCAGCTGCATCGAGTCTTTAATAGGACATTGAATAACGTCCCTTATCAGGCGAGTCAGGTAAGAGAACACGCGCACTTTATCGTATACTGAGGGCAGCAAGATAACTTTAGATCGGGCTTGTAACAGTAGTCGCCTAAAGATGTGGCATCGTATGAGGTCCTGAAAAGGCGCAACGAAAGAAAAACGAAGCACCAGATCGCCTCCATCCACGGTCTATCATTGCTTGGTATGCCTACTTTGCGTCAATCCAACAGCCTTAGACAATCAAATCTATATAATATTACTCACAGAGCAAGTCAACTGAATAGCTTCTAAAGTCGCTGAATGATAACTAGATGCTGATGCACTACGTTGCCCGGGGGGAGAACAATACCCGCAAGTTGAAGCGCCTGCCTCCAAAGGGACGACAGAGTTGTCGATATCTTGAAGAGACATTGGGCGAGCGACGGGAATAGTAGAGGTGGCAAATGTAGTGGTAGTGGTCAAAGGTGCTTAGCTGGATCATGGTGTCATCTAAATATTATCTATGACGGGCCGATCATCTGTCGTTTACGCATAGCGCTGGCACTGAACGTTCTGAACAGTCACGAGTAAATAACACCGCAAAGAGTCGTAGACAGTTACTCGAGAATGAAGCAGGTATATTATGAAAACATTAGCTGCCTTTCGTCGCCTCTAAATTGTACTGTACATTCTTCCTGTATTTAGTGGCCAAGTCTGCGGCCGTTTTCACCGATGCGTTTGCACGAGTGATTTCCTGCAAACAAGACAGAAAGAGGACGCGTCAATGACAGGGGAGTGTGAATGTACTCAACCAACCTCAAGACTGTGATTCAATTCCAGAATCATTTCAGTGCATTTAGACTGCATAGATGAGAGCATACATGTTTTCAGAGATTGTATAACACAAGAAAGACATAAATGGCCTCACGGTATTCTTCAAAATGCGTTCTAAGAGCACGGCTTGTCTTTCTGCGTGAGGGTTCTCCATTATGCCGTCTTGAAGTAAGCAGAAAACGAATAACAATGTTTAGAGATGATCCAACACTCGAACATGTCTAAGTGGTCTTCCCACTCTGAGTCGACCTTTCTGCAACATCACGTGAAACTCACGGCGCGTTACGTCACGCGATATACTTAAAGAAGAGTCCACAGACGTGGTGGTACAGCGTCCGTCTCGAGTACTTAAGTAGAGCCTTACGAGTCATAACAGATATGCTGCCTCCAGGAAACTGTACATACATACAAGTGAATAGATGATACAAAATAGCATTGTTACGGTCGGGAGAGCTCGAGTGGAGAAGGGATGTATGCAATGGGTATAAGTATATGCTTGGAAATGAAGGTCGTGAAACGGGCAACAAGTTTAGGAGTAGAGCCGTCCTATATCATCATGGAGAAAGACATTAGAAGCCATTAGGAAGAGAGATAACACGGGTCAGGAGTTTGCCTAGCCCCATCCATCCCATCTTCCAAAACGGCGAAATTCTTCGAGGGTGCAGTTTCTGCTTTCTTTCTTCTCTGCGTCACGCTCTTTCTCCTTGCCCTTGTCTAAACGCCCAGTAGCTGAAGAGCCAGAAATAGATCTCGCTTGGTGAGGTATACTCGGAAACTTGGGTGGAGACCCGAAGTTTGCCTTCGACGGAGATAGATTTCCAAAACCGTGCTTTGACACCTTTGAGCCGCTGAGTTTAGGTAGTCGTAAACGATACCAGCCACCTGCAAACGTCAGGACGACCAACTGATACTCTCCATCTGTAGATTCTCCAGAAGTATCGTCAGAGGGCGCTTCAATCCAGCCAACCACGCAGCGTTCTTCTTCAGCAAGGTCAGTAGCAGAAGAACGAGATGTAGCGGAAAGAGATATGTGGGATGATTGGACGGGTATCCTATATTGCGCATAAGACCACTCTGACTCGAAATATTTGGGAATGGGAAGAATGGATGATAGTTGGGACAAAGTAGATTGCCGATTCCTAAAGAGTAATCAGTACTCGTAATAAGGTGTCATAAGTCTAAACGTTTAACTTACGTAGCCCCGGAGACCATGAGATTAAAAACATGCACAGTACCCTTATCGCTCCAAACACAAAGCTCTCGTTCATCAGGTCGAAATGCGACCCCGTAGATCTCAGCTTTATCCGATCCCCTGCGGAATTCTCTGACTAGATTTCCGGTCATGGTATCCCACACACGCACCAATGTCCCTCGAATAGAAGTCGTGGCTAGTAATCTTCCTGATGTAGGTATCGACAATGTAGTTAAGGCAGATGTATGAGCAATAATGATAGATACAGGATGCCTTGAAGGAGGTGGCGGTGGTTTCCTAGGAGGCGAAGAAGGCGGAGGATTCCTCGAGACAGGAAGAGGACATGGGGGTAGGTGAATCAGCTGTACATGACCGACTTGACGCCCAGCGATTGCAAGTAAAGTAGAGTAAGGCTCCGTGGACATTGCTAGCAGACCTATCAAAGAGAGAGATTTAAGAGACCTTTCAGAGTTACAATGCATGATGAGCATATAACATAGGTGACTCTTACCTCGTGGATTGTCGCATGTGTCCCATTCGCCATATCGAGTCACTGATGGCCCGACTTGAAAGACGACAACTCTACGCCTCAAGGAGACAGCTAGCCATCCGCGCCTACAGGCCATACCTCTGACTCTTTCTCTGAACTCCAGCTCTGCGACCTCTTTCCCGATCGCATCGTTCCATAATATCACTTTGTTTGGAGGATATAGTGGACTTCTGCCACCTCCCAGTAGGAAGAGGATGTTTGTTGAGTGCAAAGGTAGCACTGAAGCAAGCGTACCACCCGTTAATTCTATCGATGGAGTTATTGGAAACTGTCCTCAACGCCAATGAAAGATAGTAACCAACCTCGCTTCCGAATCAGCTCCAATGGGCATGTACGGTATACGGCAAATCCTGCAGGCGTCGAAACTGTGAATAAGTCACACTCAGCGTCAAACTTGGCATCGAGGATTTGTGTAGGCCTAGTAGCAGAAATAGAATGTCGTGCTAAGTTCATGTGTAAAGCAAGAGGAGAACTTGGCGCAGTGAATAGCACTTTAATAGCATTACCCTATCTGGAAGTCGGTCCAAGTCGGGACTGACAAGTCTCTGTAGACCAACTTAGTAGCAAGGGCATGTTACATATATTCACTCTACAACTATTGTGTGCGTTTCGAATTAATATCACAAGCGTCAAAAGTAGCCCTAAAACAAGTAATTGACATAATGATGAGGGCGGGTATCCGTAAGTACGAAGACAAGTTTGCAAATTGCCACTGTCCTCGCCGAGAAAAATCCCAACATTATATCAAGTCGTTCCTATCCTCTTATTACAAAGTCCAGCAAAAGCACAAATACAAAAATCGACCAGAAAGAATTATTGATATACATTGGCAGCATGTGGGGAAGATGAATGACTTATATGGTTAATTTCGTGGGTGTGGTACTATTCGTTGGATTCCACAGCTTGATGGGAGGACGAAGTCCGATGTGGGCCAACTGCTGTCTAGCCATCTTGAATTCATATTCTTCTGCTTGGCTTTGGGCCATGATGGCAGCTTTCGCTTCTGCTTGCCTTTGCAATTCTGCTTCCGATTCATCAGAAAGATAATCTGTAAAGCCGCCGTCGGAGGTGACGGTGCTGTCTGATACAGAGCCAAACCCGTCACTACTGCCACTGCTGGTAGATGCGCCGCAGTCTTGATCTTTCTTTGGACTACGTGGAGTGACGAATGCTGAGCGGTCAGGGATTCGAGGAGTCTGTGATGGGCTTGATTGCGAAGCAGCGCCAGATACAGAGGCCCTTCGCTTTGCCGGACCGTCCTGACTGGTTGTCGGGGAGCGATTATCTGCAGCGACAATCTTAGAGACCGATACCGAAGTAGTCGCAGGTGTTAAAGCAGGACGACGAACACTGGAGACACGTTTCGGAGAATTGGGGTTTTCAAGGTCAACCGATCTACGACTAGGAGAAGAATGCGAGGAATGTGTCCCTTCCAGACGACGGTCTGTGTTGCCTGAAGGAGTCTTACGCCGTATGGTATCCATAGATGACGACGATGGAACAGACGATGAAACTGCATGCGAACTTGGAGTCCTTGAGACGCTAGCACTAGATGAGCTTGAATGTGGACTACGCCCTCTGCTGGGAGAAGGGGTATTCATGACTTTGTTAGACAGAACAGAGGGCTTGCTAGACGGAGAACCTCGGGTGTTCTTCCGACCCGAAGGTGGAGATGCTGGCTTAGAAGATGCACTGCGACTAGTTGGAGATGCGAGGGACACAACTCCGGCAGACAGTGGGTGAATCTTGAGGAGAGCCTCGATCTGAGGAGGAATAGTGACTCGGTGAACTGTGCTCACTGCTTGCCAGTCTTCAGGGGGTATGAGATGATGATCGCTCTGATGCGGAGGGCGGCAACATCCTGGCCATCCTTCATTATTGTAGCCTAGGGCCTTTGCGGGAGGTGTAGGGTCTAAATTGGCCCACTGAATGATGGTCGATGAGGTTAGAAGCGAGCTCAGAGATAGACATGATGATGTACCTTGCAGTAGCCACAGCCATTGAAGGTTTCAACTAAGAGCCAATGAGCAAGTACGAGGCTAGAAGAATGCACGAAAATACCTTCTGCATTGGTCAGAAACAAGACATCCATACGAGGATGGGCTGATCTGTTGCGACAGGTGTCGCGGGTGTGGGGACACCTGGATGGAGTGGATGAATAGAGATAACAAGGAGAAGAGAAACGACATACCTTCGTTGAGGAAACAACCTGCACATAGGACAAGCCTGTTCAATGGAGCCCGCAGAGTAACACATGGTGGTAGAAAGAATGGCGGGAAACCGAAAGAGGGGTGTTGTCTATTTGTACTGTTTGCTGTAACATGTGGCTTCCTGGCGGTTGCTGCGACATGATGATGTGGAAGAGAAAGAAAAAAGGTATTTATTCAGTAAATAATCTTTACATCCATCCACAGGCCACGAGGAGTCTGTCCTTTCCTATTTTTCCAAATGTCCTCGAGGCCGCCCAACATAGTAACTGCGAGATAAGATGGCACCGTACAGCCTCCAACTTTATCTAGCAAGTGCCAAGGTCCCTCCTATAATACTTTTCAGTGCACCTGACACATCCTCCATCTTCTTTCTCCACTCACCACCATGGGCAAATCTCAGAGCAAACTGTCCCAGGAGCAGCTCGCTGACCTCCAGAAGAACACTTATTGTCAGTCTCTCCTGGTCCTTTCTTATATCAAGCTTACTATATTCCTTTTCCTAGTTGATAAGAAAGAGCTCCAGCAGTGGTGCGTCTTGCCTTTTTTTCCTAATACACCTGTCTGATCGCTCTTCAGGTACAAGGGCTTCAAGAAAGACTGTCCTTCTGGTCATCTCGACAAGGCCGAGTTCAGTCGCATCTACAAACAATTCTTCCCTTTCGGCGATCCTGCTGAGTTCGCAGACTATGTTTTCAACGTTTTCGATGCCGACAAGAGCGGACAAATCGACTTCAAGGAGTTCATTTGCGCCCTCAGCGTCACCAGTCGCGGTCGTCTAGAAGAAAAACTCAAGTGTAAGTGTTCCGGAGTGTTCTTGGCTTTCCGATCGGCTTGTCTCTTAATGCAATCGGCGCTTAGGGGCATTCCAACTATACGACATTGACAAGGATGGTACCATCACCTACGATGAAATGTTACAGATCGTACAATCCATTTATAAGATGACCGGTGAGATGGTCAAGCTACCTTCGGACGAGGACACCCCAGAGAAGGTACTGTCACTGCGATAGATTGATGATGATCTGGGCTTGACCTGTTATGCTGTATAGAGGGTGGACAAGATCTTTAGAAACATGGATAAAGATAAAGACGCAAAGCTCACATATGATGAATTTGTGGAGGGCAGCAAACAAGACCCCACTATCGTCCAGGTAAGTGACGATTTCACCCAAGCTCTTCCTTACTAACGAGATGCATCCTTTAGGCGCTGTCGTTGTACGACGGTTTAGTGTAAATCTTCCTTTCTTCTTCTTTGCTTAACTGTAAGTGAATTGACCGCATGATTCATCGCATTACTGAAGGTCGTATGTACCATAGTGTCTCGGGATACCATTTCATCTGTTTAACCTTACTGCTATTAACTCGGTGAACGTGGGACTAACATCCACGCTCTATTCTCGAACACAACTCTTGTACACGATGATCGAAACAAATGTAATAAGTGCTGCCTTGCAATTTATTTTGGTACTGTTGTAGCCATTTGCTTACTTGTAGTAAAATAAATTATATTGTGCTAATCAATAGGCAGGCGCTAATTTACCATACTTACGAAGCACTCTATTTTCTACATCATTGCCAACCCAATTATGAAGTCCTTCTGAGAATTCAAGATTGTCTTTCTCTGCCTTGAATAATTTGTTATAGTCTTGAACAGGACCGGCAACTGCAGCTCCGCCAGCAAAAGGTGAAGCTGTCATGTCTCGTGAAGAGTCCGCAGCTTTAAGGATGATTAGAGGTGAAGAGATTTCAGCGATATTTGGAGATGCTCACAATTCCCATCACCAAGAATAAGTCGATACAAGCCATTTAGACCAAAGAAGTTGAGAAAGTACCAAGAGAGCGATGAAACCCAGCGAACGTCCATATCAGGAGTCTCGATACCGCGCTGCAGCATTGCTTTGAAGCCAAGAGTGAGTGGGAATGGGAGTTTAACTGGTGTTTCAATCTCTCTAGTAAGTGACCGAGCAAAGTTGATGAAAAATAACAATACGCACTCAAAACAAAACCCTGGAAAAAGAAATTGATCCATCCCATTATGATCATCTGTGGAACCATCATGACCATTTGCGTTTTCATTCCAGCCATCATCCCATCCATAGCAGCAGGGTCTGTAATTGGGTTTGGGGGAGTGGACGGGGAATCGCCCTTCGGAGGTCCATCCTTGAGATATGTTCCTTTCGTGAATGCTTCCGATAGATGCTGGGATATCGAGTTATAATGTGTTGGCGGGATTGGTGACTTTGCAGCAGTAGCTCGGAGGATCTGTGAACGCGCTAGCGCTCGCCTAAACAAAATTATTGCTGAATATGAGTGTCCGATCATAGAACAGGACATAATCAGCGCACTGTTCACGTATAGCCGCGCGCGGAAGCTGCTTTGATTGGGACTGTAGCAGGACTATGACATAGTGTCTGAGGATGCCCACTAGAATCTAATGGCGACCTTGTCAGTTGCGCATCAGCAGGTAAGGAATCGACACGTACCATGACCAGTGTAATTGGGAATAGGACCCAGTCCCGAATTTGAGGGTCAAGATACAGAGAAACACTTTCATAATGATCTGAGTGAGAATGGTAGAAGAATCTGACTGAACACGAAACTTACGCATTATTGGACATGACTGCTGTATCGAAAGAAATAGTTGTTGCTGCTCATCCAGACAGTGACCATAATTGACGGCACGCTTGTGGCTGTGACCTCGCTAACCCACTTTGTCATTGTGACGCCGCCGTGCCGTCTACTTTTACCATTTACCATATACCTCTATAGGCTCTTTCTTCTATCCTGCTACAATTCTTAATTCCTCCCTGGCGGACAACTCTTAGAAGAAGAAACATAATATGGACACCTCACCGACAGCTCTCTTTGACTCATACGAACAGGAATTCTTGCAATTCATTGAAACCATTCGCGAGAAGCTCGAAGGCGGCACTAGCGAGAATGAACAAGGTTCATACTTAAGTGTCCACCCTTACTTATCTCTGTACTGAAATTTGTCTCACAGAACAACGTAAGGCTAGTTTACGAAGGGTGGAGATGGAATTAGAGGAAGCCGACGAGATGGTACTTACTATCCTACATGTGCTCTTTCCCCCTACATCTATCCATTTCTTACTTGCAATCAGGTTTCCCAAATGGAAATCGAGGTACAAGGCATTCCGCAATCAGTTCGAGCTCAATATCACTCCCGCTTGCGCTCGGCCAAGGCAGAGCTATCTAAATACAAGAAACTTCTTGTCGAGTCACGAACACAATTGGCACGGGCGGATTTGCTTTCTTCTTCGAAGAATTCTGGGGCCTACTCATCTTCCGATGATCCATATGGTCCCTCAAGTGACCGAGCACGACTTCTGAACGGTACCGCAATACTGGAGCAAGGTTCCAAACGGCTGCTGCAATCGCAGCAAATTGCTATCGAGACTGAGAACCAGGGTGCTGAGATCCTTATGAATTTGCGAACTCAGCGAGAACAAATCGAGAATTCAAGAAATACAGTAAGACCATTATTATTATTATTGCAAATCGCTATTTATCTACACGTTTCTCAGCTGGAAAGAGCAGATTTAGCCATTGATCGCGCGTCTGGCACGCTGAAGAAGATGGTCAGGAGGTATGCAACACTTAATCTTCTTTAAGCTCAATGTTTAGAACCGGTGACAGATTTTTCTGACCACTGTATTTCTTCAGGATGTATCAACAGCGTGCTGTCACATATTCCATCATTGGCGTTCTCGTTCTTCTTATTATTGTAATTGTTTGGGAGAAATTGTCTGGATGATCTAAGCTTAGACACTTGGATTCCTTGTATATATACTACTACTTATTGTATAGAGGATCGTATGGTAGGAATGATAAATGGTTCGGTCGTCGGTTATATCAATGTAGGTAGTGTAATTGAAGCTATAAAGCTCTCGATGCATCATGTTTCGAAATTATTGATTGGGAATTGTTGTACACCAAGCGAATGGAAAGATAGCAAAGGAAGGAAAAAATGGTCCACTAAGTAAAGGGAAAAAAAGTTCTATAAGCGTATATTACATGTGACGACCCTGCCCTCTCCCGTACGCAACCTCTTCGTCATAAGTCCTCCCTCTTGACCCTGGTAGTTGAGACCCTGCAGAATTGCCAGATACTGGATAGCCAGGATACATGTTGTCACCATACGGAGGTGCAACCGATCCCGGGGTGTGTGAACGTTGGATTTGATAATCAGATACATTGTCGTAAGCCAACCCATTCGGCGCCTGGCTGAGGGGTGGCGACTGCTGTCTTTGCATCTGCTGGTGAGGCGCTACTGATCCAGCGCGTCCCTGGTACACATCATGTGGATCATAGCTACCAGCGTACGGTGAGCCGTACGGACTGCCTCGTCGGTCGATAGGATCTCGAGCGAATGGAGCGGCAGAGGCAGCCAGATTGGCGGTACTCTCATTATCGTCATCATATAGGTATTGGGGGTAATTGGGATCATCGTGACTGAGCGTTGCAGAAGATGGGTTATAGTTGTTGTAATTGCCTTGCGTAGGATATGGGTTATAAGCAGGCATAGGAGGGTAGTCTTTCTCGCTTGGATAGGCATAATAGTCTTTGGTATATGTACTGGGGGCGACTCGAGTATGCATTGAAGAAGCGTCGTCGTCGTCGTCAACAGATAGATTCGGCAGTGTGGGTTGTGGAAGGGGTTGAGCAATAAGTTCGCCTTTCTTGTTCTTTAGATGGGAATAATCTCCTTTAGCCTCCTTCTGAGCGAGTCGGTCGGCCTCAAGGCGACGTTCCTTCTGCTTGCGCTTGATGATGACGCCAATGCGCTAGAGGAATGCATTAGGTTTGTAGACACGGATGAAATACAAAGGGACGTACCTTATCAACTTTGTGGCAGCAATATTCCTGAGATTGATAGAGTGAGCAAAAATTAGGAATATAGTCGACTAGCGATCGCACCTTCAAATTTCCACGGATGTGTAAAAGCAGAGGGATATAGCAGATTGCGGCCACCAGCAAGAGCAATAACGAACCCGCACAAATAATGACAGTAAAGAGTGTCGTCACAGTCAAAGCGGATGTAGACAAACTGTTACCCCTGAAGTACTTGGAAATGTCATACCAGTTCCCATGAAGGTCTTTCTTGACAAGGTAAACGGCGTAGAGGGTAAGGGCGTTAATTGTTTGGCGAGGACTGTCCGCCAGTAACAGTCGCTTCCAGCCTGTTACCGCAAGGTTAGAAAGTGTAAGATCTGCGGAAGAAGGGGAAATTACTCTTGAACACAAAGAAAACGAAGAAAGCAAAGTCGTCGCTTGTCTTGGTTGAGTTGCTGATGTGATCAAAGAAGCAGAAATGGTCATATGAACCTAAGTGGAATGGAACGTCGTCAGCAAACACGAGCTTTCGTTTTAACGGACCTCTTACGAAGGGAGTAGTAATTGTTAGCCATAACGTTCGTAAAGGCATAAGATATGTCCCGGCTGGCGATAATCTTCTTCGCTTTCCTCGATTCATAGGCCAGCTAGGTGGCGATAAGAAGCCGCGTTGCGACAATGAAGAATGGGAGCGTACCAGCAAGAAAGAGAAGATGATACATCCAACAAAGAGCCATTTCCCTGTGTTGAACGGAATGAAGAAACAGCCCTTAACGTCTGCACACTGCTTGAAGATTTCGTTCGACCAATTCTTCGTGGTTAACATGGTAATGGCGGAGAAGATATCGGAAATGTAAACAAGGAATGACTTGAGAACGATGATGTACACCCATAGGTACCTGTCGAGCAGATACAGGTAAGCAAAATGTCCGCAGCGCAGTCCAGTTACGTTGGAAGACCTACTTGACGCGCATCATGAAACCATTGTCGGTGAATTCGGCTGTATTGATGAAGTCGAACTATGGCTGTCCGTCAGCCATGTACGGGCACTATCTCGAGCCATTTACCTTATGGTCTGGGACAACCTCTCGCTTCCATTTGGGACCTCCACACTGGCACATGTTTGAATTGTAGTTGAAGGGACGAGGGAAAAGGGTGGAATTAGTGTTCTACGAGAGGAGAGGACCAGCCAGTGGCATATGAGGGGTTTTGAGGGAAAAGAATGTTTCGATAGATGTAAGGAATGGGTTGCTGAGGAACAGCGGTGTTGCAGTCGAACAGTTGGCAAAGCCTCTGTTGTCGCGGGTAGAACTGGCCTGCAAGAGGAGAAAGGAAACAATGATCATTACACAATACAAAACACTGTTACCACCCTTCGGCAAACTCCGAACACTACTTGCACAATGACCACCGTTCAGAAAATCAAGGTATTCATTGGCCCTTTGTAAAATTTATTCCTCTAACACATTCTGCACAGGAAATCGAAGATGAGATGGCAAGTAAATTTTTGACGTTACAACTAAATGAGTTAACTAAAAACTTTGCAGGCCAAAAGTGAGCACTCTATCTCACTTCAAAACCGAATCTCAGCTTATTAGATCTCAGCCCAAAAAAATAAGGCCACGAGTTACCACATAGGTCAGCTTAAGGCAAAGTTGGCAAAACTCAGGAGAGAGTTGATTGCTCCTCCGAGTAGCGGTGGAGGCGGTGGAGGTGTTGGTTTTGATGTCGCAAGGTCAGATTTCAGTGTTTTGTTTGCAGAATCTGTTGATAATCTTGCAATATCAGAACGGGTATTGCATCGGTGGGATTTGTGGGATTTCCATCAGTTGGAAAGGTATATTTGAGTACCCCTTTACCTTTTTCGTGACTTTTGCTAAACGTTACGGCTTTTGCACACAAGTCTACGCTGATGTCAAAATTGACGGGAACACATTCCGAAGCTTCGGAAATCGATTTCACCACTCTTACAACTGTACCGGGAACCGTAAAAGTTCACGGTGCCCCAATCCAGATTCTTGATCTTCGTGCGTTTTAGTGTAATCGTACCGTGTTTTCTGGTCTAATTGAACACATTTCAGCCGGTATTATCGAAGGTGCCGCAGATGGTAAAGGTCGAGGTCGTCAAGGTAAGCACATTCTGAGTTACTGTTTCAAAATATCTATGCTGATAGTTCTTACTATACATAGTCATTGCCGGTATGGATATTAAATTCCCTTCAGCGAGAAAATGCATCTGAGATGATGATCAGTTGCCCGTACCTGCAATCTTATCTTCATTGTGCTTGATGTCTTGAAACCACTGGGTGACAAAAAAATCATCGAGACTGAGTTAGAAGGTTTTGGAATCAGATTAAACAAAAAACCACCGGCCATTCTAGTCAGGAAGAAGGAGAAAGGTGGAATAGCCATCACGAATACGGTCCCTCTGACGAACTTGGACACCGACGAAATCAAGGCCATTTTGAGTGAATATAAACTCAATAATGTTGACGTGGCTATTCGCGAACCAAATGCCACTGCGGATGACTTAGTTGATGTGATAGAAGGGAACAGGTGCGTCCAGAAAACAGATCGTCTTACGGAAATCATTAATTTCACCTGCGGCAGAGTATATATCCCAGCAATTTATGTATGTCCCATTCACGTTCGAAGACCATCTTTCAGAGTTTTCATCACCATTTTCTCGTCACATAGGTTCTCAACAAGGTCTGTAAAACCACGTCAACTGAGCCAATTCAAAAAAGTGATGAACATTTTCTAGATTGATGCCATTTCCATCGAAGAACTTGATCTCTTGTTAGTTTTCCCTTCTTATAGCTTTAACCTGTGCTAAAAATACCGCACTAGATACAAAATTCCCATGTCTGTGCCCGTCTCCTCACGAGAATGGATGAACATCGACGAACTTATCGACATGATGTGGAAAACGTTGAATCTTGTCCGTGTATATACAAAACCCCGCGGTCTTGCGCCTGACTATAACTCGCCCGTTGTACTTCGTCGTGGAAAATGTTCGGTGGAGGACTTCTGTAATGCCATTCACAAGGAGATTGCAAAACAAATGAAATAGTAAGTCTCTTCAATCCAAGTAAGTTAGTTCCTTTCTAACGTCTCTTTAGTGCCGTTGTGTGGGGAGCCAGTGCAAAGCATTCTCGCGGACAGAAGGTTGGTTTGGACCATGTGCTGGAGGACGAAGATGGTATGTATTGCTTTAATTCTTCTGAAGGGTATATGATTGAGCGTCATTCCTTCCGCAGTTGTGCACATATCGAAGAAGTAGAAGATCCTTCCTTTTTTATTGCGGATTGTCCTTGATCCAATTGTAGCTTTATTATAAAAATCTGTATCAACATTCTACATCTACTTGACTTCACTCAACTGCCCTTGGTATTTGGTTTCTTCCTGCAGATAAATAAAGCCTAGCCTCAAGAAACTCCAGACCAGACCAAGGGCGCAGTAAATACTGGTTAGCATAAGTGGAAGAAACTCCAAGGCAGGCACTGTCTTTTCAGAAACAGATCCCGGCTCTGGGCAAGCGAATGCGTCTGTGCTGCTACAAGTCGATGAACCACTTCTACCTGGTTCGCTATGTGAAAGGGGGAAGACGGAGACAAAAATTAAAAGAACAGGGAATCCCGCCAAATACAGCTTTTCCAAAGCATCCATGACCACATAAGAAAAAGACTTAGGATATCTATATAGTCGGGGTCTATAAGTGGGGTTTAAGAGGGCATGGCGTTTTGGACCTACTCGTAAACACGGCGGCTTAGGGGGATATACACTGCAGCGATCCATGCCACAGAATAGACAACTTTGATTACAGACTCTGTAGGGGGAATGAGTCCGAGCAAATAGGGTGACGGCCTAATGATGAAGATCACTTACCTCCGGGTGTGAAAATTAAAGGGAAAAGAGAAAATACTCCTGCCACACTGGCCAGGACGAATGTCCTAAAATACGCCTGCCTCTCTGCTGCAAGAAGACTGGCCGCTGGTCATCTATATTTGCTACTCAGGAGATGATAGTGCCTAGCATACCTGAGAGGAATCAGAACAAGAAGCACTGCCTTTTCATGGACATGCCATCCAAATAAGAAGGAAGTCCATCCGGACAACGTTAATGCTGTCAGAAATGATTTGTAGGAGGGATTCATCCAAAGTTTGATGAGCCATATCTAATCGGCATGGTTAGGTCTGCAAAATGAATAGTGGTAAAACCATGAACTGACGAATTGGAATGCGACTGTGATAACAAAGGTATGAATAGGTTTAACGTTCGGTAAAATAGCAAAAATGGTATCCCCAACGAGCCCTCGAGAAGTAGATGCCACTCCAGATTTGTTGATTGCAACATCAAGACCAGTGATCTGAGCATCTAAACTACCGTCAATATAGCTTTCAATCATCAGAAGGGAAAACAGTACATTTCAGTAATACTCGATCAGCAGCTGTGACCAAGGCCCAAAAGTTGGGCGCCCAGTAAGCATGGTTGAGTCCTCGGGTGAAAGGGAATAGCCTTGAGAGCAGTTGTGGAATTTGTCCCATAAGGGCAAAGGGCCCTAAGGACACAACGAAAACTGCGATAACTGCATTCGCTAGGGACAAGAAATTCTTCACATGCACTTGGCCTGTGGGTGACAGACAGAAGGAGCGTAGAAGGTAAACGAAGTATGCGGGCTAGAAAGAGAAACGATTAATCCTTTGACCTTGTGCCTTTTGAATAAAGGAAACAGAACATACGGCAAGGTACATATAAATATGTTTAAAGTTAAGGAGAATTGCAAAAAGAATCCCGCTTCCCAGTTTATTACCCTAAAGAGGAGAGGATAAGTTGAATGAAAAACAGTTCATTCAAGGAATGTATAAGACTGGCTCAACTTACATTTCGAGCTAGAAGGATCGACCATAGCAGTATCCCATACATAAATCCATTGTACTGGAAATGTATGTGATCCACAATAAGAAATCCTGGGTGAAGGAATATAGACGCTGATATTATTCGCTGCATGGGAGGTTCTACTGAGCCTCTTATGAATCTTGGTATTATGTTAAGCCCTGACTGTTAACTTCCGGGGAAAGGCACACCTACTTGAGCAGAACAATTCCCAGTACCAATTCCGTAATGATGACTGTCGACCTTTGGTATGCTATGACTGACCAACTATCATAGTTCAGGTTATTGAGGTCAACAATTTTTGGATCGATAAAGGCCGCCGGGATAGACATAAGCTTCTCGAAATATGCGAAGAAAGGTGGGTAATCCAGCGCTGCATGCATCCATTAACACATGCTAATGAGCACAATCCAAAGCACTCACTCCATTCAGAGGTTGTCTACGTTCCTCATCAGCCTTGTTGCATGTAATACCATACAATGACGCACATCGTAATACCATTTCGAGATAGGTAACGTATATGTGATCGCGAGCCAGTTTCTGTGCACTTCGAAGTCTGTAGAACGGCTACAGAAAGTGAACACCTATGAACAGTAAGGCTTTGCCTTGAATACTCACTATGAAGGAAACAGGAGGACTTTGATGGCCGTAGAGAACCAAAGAATATCCCATTCAGAGGATAGAACATCCCAAGGAAACCATGAGCTGGAAGATGACGCGACAGCGCTTGAAGTCGAGCGCAAGCTGGCGTTGGAAGGAGAGTTCTTCAGCTTATTGGGAAGAGAGGGAGCATCGTTCTCTGTAGCCATGTGCCAGTGTAGCACAAGTCGTATACGAAAATGTAGAAGTTATGGATCAGGGGTGCTATGGCTTCAATGACAATGACGGCGCGGCGGGCATTCACTCACGCGCACGTGTCACCTACGCGCCCTTGTAACTTACTAGATGCGTCATTTACATACATCTCTTGAACACAGCCAGTTGGACGGAATTCCATAGATATTCTATATCCCTCTCTAACATCCAAATCCAAAGAGAAACATGAGCGAGCAGGTTACAATACGCAATCTCAACGCTGATACTGCGGCGAGGTACGCATTCTCTCCGAAATATAGTGTTTCATCGCACTTACAGGGTAGTAGTGGGGTTTTGGCCAAACTCATTATCTTCAGTGTCTCTTTAGGTGTCCTGCCTTTAGGATCTTACTTCTTATCGCTGAAGTATCTGTGGAACGGTAAGTTTGAGGCGCATTTCTTTCGAAACTACGTTGTTCATCGAAGCCTGCTTTGCACAGAGAACTCTACCTTTGCTGCGATCACAGCGGTAGTTGCAGCTAATATCGTGCTAGTGGCCTACATCATCTCTGCTGTACTAGAAGATAAGCAGAATTCTGTTGCCCAGAAACAGCAGGCAGAATCTAAGAAAAATAAATGATCACCGTACCGAAGCCTCATTTCAACCTTCGTCTCAACTTCTGTCCGAATACAAAGAATATCTCAAATGAATTTTAGTGTTGATACAGATTTAAATAATATACATGTTTATGCAAAAGTACAATATACCCATACTACTTATAAGGACCTGCTTTTCTGCATTAGTGTTCGCGTTCGATATTGGACTCCACTACATAACTATCGTCTGTGTATCAGGCGAAAAGGAAATAATAATAATAATACTCGACTAGGGTGTGTCCTGCCATGAGATGAATTATAGACAACGTTCTCTAGTTTAGAATGCATATCCCCATTGTACGTGATTTTCGTTATCTGGCAGCTGGATCGAGGATGGTTGCCCTTGCAAGTCCAACTGATCCTAAGGAAACGCGAGTGATTGTAAGCAAAAAATCATGCTAACAATTACGAAGTAGCCACGTACAACGCTCACCATGTACGTTTGGATGTTCTTTGGCCGCTCAGTAATATGCCGCGGTTTCGCTGGTCTTTTGATCGGCAAGTTCGACTGATCAGAGATAGGCTCACTCGAAGTCAACCTGTGGGTAGCTGGAAAGGGAAGGGCGGTGCGGAAATTGTTATTTGACTGGGTCGCACGCAATGGACGAAAGACGTCTCGCGTGGATTTTCGGGCGCCTTCTATTGGCGGATCTGGTAACGGACTATTTGGGGGACTAAAAGGCGGAGGTGAGATACTGGTAGAAGAACGGCCGAATGAGATCTTCTTCGTGGGTGAAGTAATACTCGATTGAGATGGTGAAGTCGTGTATTGAAACCGAGGAGTCGTTGGCGTACCCACAGGCGTAGAATCGCAAGAGCTCTGAGCAGAGGCAGAAGGAGTTGAGCGTAAGATCAGCGGCGTTGGAACCTTTTTGCGCACAATCAGAGGCGGGGGTAAGGGGAAGAGTGATAAAGGAAAATTGTCTGCCTCGCTGCTGTTGATAGAGTAGGATGAATTGTCTGATATAGCAGTACAATTAGATTGTGCACGTTCGCGGTAGGGCAGATACGGGGTAGAACCTGTGTTGTGGTATAGGGTGCGTGGTTTTGTGTCGTGTGAAAGATCTAAAATTGCATGGACCGTCTTGGGTGAACTCGAAGGAGTCGGCGACACGCGCCTGTGTGACATACTTTTTGGTGGATTCGCAATGGTGTCCCGGGCGCACAGAGGATTAGGTCTTACATGGGCTCTGCGATCCTGTTGACGTTCGGATTTGAAATCCACATCTATAGGTGGGAGTAGCTGAGTCGGAGGTAAGGAAGGTGGGCAGTCGCATAGAGGAGAAGGGGGATGTTTGGTATGTGTGGACAAAACTCGGGGGGAAGCAAGATCTTCTTTTCGACTGCGAATAGAGGGTAGGGATAAGCTGCTGGACATATTATCGGGCGGTGAAGATGAAGATGAAGGTTTTGTTGAACGGGGAGATAGTGGTTTGGGAGGCGTCAGCGAGCTAGTTCTAGATGAGCCTTCGGGATGTTCAGTGGGAACCGAGGAATGGCTTTGGATGTCAAAAGGGCCGCTGTCTCTGTGAACCAAAGTCCGACCAGACTGTTGCAGAAGAACCTGATCACGACTAGATGGGCGTGATGATGATCTGGGGCTTTCAGATGGCTGCCACGATCCATCGACCAGGGAGGTAGATGAAATGTTTGTAGGAAGTCGCTTGACCGATACGTTCAAAGAGCGACTATTACCTGCAGGTGGACAAGAATATTGTGGCCGCTGAAGTTCCTGAGGGCTAGAGATTTCCAACTTGGTAATGTCGCGATTATCTGACGACTTGTTCTCCCGTTTCTTCCAGGTGTTACGAAAAAAAGACATCGACTTCATGCTGAAGAGTAACTATAAAAGAGGGTGGATAGGAAGGGAAGGTATTTGGCCAGAGCTGAAGTAGCAAGAAAGTAAAGAGCGCGTAGAGTTGTGTGGAGGATCAAGGCGGCCGGGTAAGCATACTTCGGATTCCCAAAGGCAGCCTAAATAAGAGGGATGGAAAATGATTCTTTTACGCGCATGCCGAGATGCATGCTCAAGGAAGTGGTGGTTCATCAGCGATCATGGTTCCTGAGTCAATGCTCGAAATATTTACGGCCTGAGAGTGTGTCAAAAACATAGATCAAGCGCTTCTGGACACGGTTGGTTCACTTCTCATATAGACATATGTTGTCGGTTCGAACTTCTGGGAAGTGCGTTAGTCCATGGCTGAGTCAACTAAGCCCAAAGAATCTGAAGAAAGCGGTATGACATGAACAAGGCATCCGTCATCGGAGAGGCTCTAGTATGTATCTGTATTAGTCCAGTCAGCATAGAGTTCTAGCAAGCATATGTAGAAAACAAAAAAAAACGAGCCGGCGGACTTCACGTGGAAATAAGGGTGGGTATGAGAGTGCATACAATACATCGCGGTGGCATGCTGACAGACCGTGCTTGCTTTTTTAGGCAACCCGTTCAAGCATCTCTTGGCTTATTCGTTCTCTAATGTCCACCGGTTGCCTCAGCATCCTTCTTCAGTTGCCAATCTAGTACTCCATCGTGCGCACTCACGAAAGTCAAGGATCCATCATATTGATAAGTCAATCAACAAAGACTGTTCTACCGGGAAAAAGCCATAATCATATTGCCCTTCCTCCGTGCGCTTTGCGCCCGCACATCTTGCCCGCTTCCAAATGTCCGCTCAGAAGCCTTTCAGCAAACATATCAGTTCAGTTTCCCTCTACAAGTTCAAGTCGAACCAACTGTCATGATCCGTTATGTTGTTCATTATCATCTCCCTGCCATGAGCCGCATGGTGCACATTTATCGATTGGTCGCTCCAAGTCTGTCACTGCTAAACGGTAGTAATTTTAGAGCTCATGGTATGTATCAGCTACATATACACATCAGTATTCAGGGCAGTTAGGATCTTAGGAACCGTGCAACGTCGATCGGGAGTCCTTCATTTTGAACCGTTTGTAACGAATGGTCCACCTCTTTTCATACCCATCTTTGTTCTAACTTCCCAGACATCCAATCAAATGATTATCTTCTGAATTCTACGTGTCCTCAAAAGAAGCTTCGAGCTGGCTTCGAATATCAAGGTAAACAGCTGCCTAGACCGAACGGAAAACATGCAGAGACATGCACAAGTAGCGAAATATGATCGACTTCTGGGCCCGTCCCCCAGACTGTCACTGAACTCCTCCAAAGTTGAAATTACCGAAATTATGCTTGTTGTTCATATCAAATGATATTCTGGAGTCGAGTGCTCGTATGTTCTTGTTCATGGACAATTTGTCTCACTCACATACAATTTATCCCAATTATTTTCTTTTCGTACGCCGTACGGGCATTGTGCGCAACTCATTCAACATTGCAGCGAGAGATTATTTACATATCAGTGCAGATATCATCCTGAACCGACAACACAGCTTTGGTAGAATCCTGGACCTGGTTGACAGCTGCACTTCCGGGATGCATAACAGGTGCCTCTACCTCGGGCTCAATCCCACACATGCCCAAAGTCAAGTTACTCCAAAACACTCATTGACAGATAGATTGTAGCACATGTAAGAACGTTATCAGACGAAAAAATAGCGATTAATAATAATTTATATTGATTGTTCCAGAACGTAAAATACATATGATGTTAGTTCTAAAAGTACATTTGTCTAGAGAACAATGTGAAGGATGCAATGAGGGGATATAGCAGTGGATGAGATACACAAAACAGTAATGAAAGAAATGAAATCAGAAATCCTCATCGAGAACACTAGAAAGAAGTATGAGCACGACAGAGCATATAGAAGATAAAAGAGCACTAACAATGTTTTCGATGGCGTTGAGATTTCTGTCGAGTTTGTGTGGTTGATGCCAGCTTTCGAGTAGTCTGATACACGCTTCTCGAAGAAGTTGGTCTTCCCTTGCAGTGAGATCATGTCCATGAAGTCGAAGGGATTAGTTTTGTTGTAGACCTTCTCGTTGCCGAGGGCAACCAGCAGACGGTCAGCAACGAACTCAATGTACTGGCACATGAGGTCGGAGTTCATGCCAATGAGCTTGACGGGAAGAGCATCTGTAACGGCAGTCGTCAATTACTGCAAGTCAAAGTCATATATAGTATGACATACCAGTCAAGAACTCCTGCTCGATGGCAACAGCCTCAGTGATAATTTCTCTGATGGTGTCGGGATGGGGGCGTCTCTTGAGGTGACTGAACAGAAGGCAGGCGAAATCGGTGTGCATGCCTTCGTCACGGCTAATAAGCTCGTTCGAAAAGGTGAGACCGGGCATGAGACCGCGCTTCTTCAGCCAGAAGATAGATGCAAAAGAACCGGAGAAGAAGATACCCTCGACAGCGGCGAAAGCAACAAGACGCTCGCCAAAGGCAGCTTCTTCATCCGAGATCCACTTCAGAGCCCATTCAGCCTTACGCTTGATACAGGGAATGGTGTCGATGGCATCAAACAGGTAGTCGCGTTCAGAAGGGTCCTTGATGTAAGTGTCAATGAGGAGAGAGTAAGTTTCTGAGTGAATGTTTTCCATCATGATTTGGAATCCATAGAAGCAGCGGGCTTCAGCAATTTGAACTTCGTTGGAGAAACGCTCGAGAAGATTTTCGTTGACAATACCATCGGAAGCAGCGAAGAAAGCGAGGACATGAGATATGAAGTGGCGCTCGTTATCGTTGAGACGGTTGTTCCAGTCGTGGGTATCCTTTGATAAATCCATCTCTTCTGCTGTCCAGAAGGATGCTTCCGCCTTTTTGTACATTTGCCAAATCTAGAAAAATAAACCAAATAAGGACTTTGTGAAGCGTGGGAAAGACCAGAAACGCTTACCTCGTGGTATTGAATGGGGAATAAGACGAAACGACGACGCGATTCTTTCAACAGGGGTTCCTCGCCTACAAATGGTTCATAAGGACGCGTCACATAAGATGGAAAGGATAGACATACTCTCGGGAAGGTCAATATCACCGACATATTTCCTGACAACGTTTGGTTTTTGTTCGGTTTCCTCCGTTAGAGATTTTGGTGACTCGGGAAGCTTCTCATCGTCGATGATGAATTTAGGGTTTTTAGGCTTGATGGGTGTGCTCAGGCTGATGTTTGCAAGAGCCTCAGCAGCCTAAGAAGAAAAGTTTACATTGGCAATGAGACACGCAAGGGAATTAACTAACCTTCTTGCTTGGGGTGGGTGGAATGGGGGTCATCGCAGAAAGGGTTGCCATTGGAAAGGATATATAGAAGGGTAAAAGGTATGTGCACGCGCAAAGAGCAAGAAGAGTGTTGAGTTCCAATGTTATTTAAGCGGACGCGTGAGTGTGGTCGTGTTTGGTTTTTTTCAACCATCAGCCCTACGCGTGAGCGTGTTGTTTACCTTTGCTTGCACTAATGACTCATTAACCATCGCGTCGCGCCCCGCACGTGGACACGTGCTGTCACACTCGTGACATTGGCGCCATGGATCACTAATTAACAATGTAAATTTGCTTCCATGATGGCGGTTCTACTTCTTCTTGGCCTCCACCCTCCAGGCATTCGGGATTCCTTCATCCTGTCTGAATATAATTCTCAGTACCCACCCGCTGGGATTTGAGTGTCAAGTTACATGGTATCTGAGTTTATGACCGAGAAAATCAAATTCGGTGCACCCAATCACCAAGGAAAGTTCGATGCAGACGATTCGCGACATTTGTTTGTAGGCGACGTTAATCTTCCTGAACGTACGTAACGATACGCGCTTTCACTGGCCTATTGACTCAAATTTCTTACCCAGATGAGGAACCTTTGTTGAAGGCCTCTCAGCGCCGCTTCGTGTTGTTTCCTATTCAATACCCGGAGGTCAGTTTATTCAAACCCATTTTCAGCAATGGAAGTATACGAGTCTCACCGAAGTTTAGCTTTGGAAATTTTACAAAAAAGCACAGGCGTCATTTTGGACGGCGGAAGAAATCGATCTATCACAAGACCTTTGGGATTGGGATCGACTGACGTCAGGCGAACGCCATTTTATATCCCATGTACTTGCTTTTTTTGCCGCCTCGGACGGTATCGTCAATGAAAACCTTGTGGAACGGTTCTCCAACGAGGTTCAAGTTGCCGAAGCTCGCTCATTTTATGGCTTCCAAGTAATGATGGAAAACGTGCACTCCGAGACCTACTCTCTTCTTATCGACACGTATATTCGAGATCCAGAAGAACGCGAGTATCTTTTCAACGCAATTGAGACCGTCCCCTGCGTTAAACTCAAGGCAGACTGGGCATTGCGTTGGATATCTGATAAACACTCGACATTTGCCGAGAGGCTGATCGCATTTGCTGCCGTGGAAGGCATCTTCTTCTCTGGATCATTTGCTGCTATCTTCTGGATGAAAAAGAGAGGTCTTATGCCGGGTCTGACTTTCTCAAATGAACTAATCAGTCGAGATGAAGGAATGCATACCGATTTCGCCTGCCTTTTATTTACCCATCTCCGACGCAGACCGCACCCAAAAACAATTTTAAGAATAATAACGGAGGCTGTGGATATCGAAAAGGATTTCTTGACGAGTAAGTCAAATTATCTAAACTATATGAATGCAGCACGAATTGACATATGCAGATGCACTACCTGTGGATTTAATCGGAATGAACGCGAAACTCATGTGTCAGTACATTGAGTTTGTCGCCGATCGCCTTCTTGTCTCTTTGGGGAACGTGAAGCACTACAACGCCACCAACCCTTTCGATTTCATGGAAATGATATCTCTCCAGGGGAAAACCAATTTCTTTGAAAAACGTGTCTCTGAATACCAACGGGCTAACCACACTGCAATATTCGGCGATGGCCTCTCAGACCCTTCCTCCAACAAATTATTGTGAGCAATCATTCCACTGAGTGGTTTCTTAAGAATTAATCGCCAAATTATTTAGCATGTTGAACGAAGACTTTTAATAAGTTCCCTAGACGCTTGTGCACAATATTGAAATTATACCGCCACTCTTCCAGTTAATGTTAAATTATTGCTCCAGTAGATTGTTCTGTATTGTTATTTCTTATTCACCTCTATGTCAGACTTTTTGTAATTCTCCCCCACTACTATATTATTTTATGTTGCATGCCTATATTATGTATCATAATACTTGAAGCTTCACTGCTTAATGTATAATCTTCTATGGGTTATTTCCTCGAGGAACAAATTCGGTTCCGCGTCCATGGACCGTGACAACGCGCGACGCCGGCAGTAACATGATCATCTAACAGGTAAGTGACGGCGTCGAAATTACACTTGAATGACTTCGTTATTTTCCACTCTGCGAAGCTCATGGCTATACCGCAAGTCATGGCCTCTCATATACTGGCTACCCACGGTCTACGTCATTGCTGATTTCTTCCAACTGAAAACAGTCAGCGGAAGGAGCATGCAGGTTCATTCCAATTTGGTCTTCAGTTGCCCCGAATCCATAACTTACCTTCCTAGAATTATATAGCCTACTCTGAATCCAGACTCTTCGCGGTGGAAGGACGTAGTTCTGTTCAGCAAGTATGATATTCGCGTGACACATGAATATGGTCGAGATGATATTGTCGTAGTTCGGTGAGTGGTTCTGTTCGGCGCTTCTCCATTTCGTCAGGATTCTTACAAACGCAGATCCCCTGAAGATCCGAGACGCATGTTAATTAAACGAATTGTCGCTTTAGAAGGAGATACTGTCCAAACTCTCCCACCATATCCTATTCGCGAGGTGATTGTGCCACAGGGGCACGTTTGGATAGAAGGTTTGTGTGAACAGTTCCTGCCTTGTCCCTTCTGTTAACGCATTAAATGTATCTTAGGCGACGAACACTTCCTCAGCGACGATAGCAATCACTTTGGACCAGTAAGTAACTTCCAAGCATATCGATATGACGAATGCATAATCTGTTCTAGGTTTCTCGAGGTCTCATAGAATCGAAACTGCTCAGCATTGTTTGGCCGCCTGAACGCTTTGGTCAACCGGATGAAGTTACTCGACGCGAGAAGAAAGGGATGGAAAATGAACTTCGAAGAAGAAATTTTCGACACTCTAGAGTCTGCATCTCTGAACCTGATCAGTTATCGTAGGACTATCTTCTTGAATAAGTAAGATCTTTACTGCTTTTGAAGCTTTCATCCCTAACATCTTGTTTGCGTGTGGTTTAAAGTATAATGTCATTTTTTTATATCATTTTGCACAGGGATACACTGAAGGTGGTATTACACATAAAGATTACAGGATATCGTTGGAATCGTGAACATTGGACTAGTTTTTTTTTGTGGGGATACTGTGGCTTTCCTTTGGGACTCTTCGCGATCACCAGCTGCTCATAAAGAGAATTCTCATTTCAGCACCTCGAAAATAGTTCTGAAAACTCTTTGGGGGACATGAGCTTATACCCTTCTTGTCCGGATCTCAACGCAGAGAAACCAGCGACTAATTTTGCCAGTGCATCTGGATCTGGGGCTGGACGTCCTTCTGCTACGAGTTCTCCGAAGAAATCTTCAAGGTCGTAGGTTCGGTACATGCGATCCTCATACGATTCCTGAAGTTTCATGAAAGCCTCCTGAAAATCTTTTTTAGATTTTGTGTCAGATTTGAGCTTTGCCAGGTCATCATTGAAGGCTCGACAGACTTCTTCGTTCTTGCGAGCAAAGGCATACTCGTGTTCAAAATCGTTCAGCGCTGAAAATCATTGATCGCCTTGCAAATCCATGTGCGGCAAGAATGGCACAATGCGTTGGCCCCATGACTTTCCAGGTTTTCGCGTCTGAGTGCAGAAAGCTGCTTGGCTGATGTCTGGCAGATGCATGCTTCCTAAGAGGAAGCGCTTGTGGGTATGGGCGTGTATTATATGCTCATAGAAATCCGATAGCATTTGCACCATCTGATCGGGAGAGAAATATGAAATTGAAACGCCTGGAATGGTAGCAAAACTGCGCGAGCCGCAGATGTGCGTGAACGCGGGTGAGAAGGTGACAGGGTTCTTGAGGAATGCAGGACGGATAATCCCTTCAACACGGCCCAGGAGACAGAGTTGCTGCTGTACCAGCTTCAGTATCTCCTGGTCGGTCACTGCTGTTTTGAAAAGGATGAGACGCCGGAGTTCTGGTAAAAGAGGTAATAACTTCGGTAAAAGTTGGATGGTAATTTGATCATTGTGGGAGATGTCTAGAATTTCCAAGGATGCAGAGTATTGTTATCCGGAGAATAGGGTTATAATCTGGTCTTCAGATATATGGAAGCCAGATAAGTCAACTGAAGTCATTTTCTGGTCCTGGATGATCCCTTTGAGAAGGTGAAAAGCGGCATCGTGAAAAGGAACTTGGGCACGAAGAATTTTAATCGTTTCCGTCGCCCTATCCGGCGTCGAGATTAATACTTCCAATTTATCAACTTCGTTATTAGAAAGTGCATGCTCAAGTGCTGGCGCAAAAGTCAAGTTGGCCAATAGTGGCACTCTGTGAGAATGCACTTCTTGTGATTCTTGTTCCTTAGGTTTCGGTGCACCATATTCCCGAGGCCAAGCTTCTTGCAGTGAGCTTTTAGGAACGAGTGGAAAAGGTGTCAAAGCTTGAATGACGGCCTGCAATTGTTCTTCCTGTGAGCCCATATCCTTATCTTCTTCCTCCTCCTCTTGGTCCTCTTCTTTTTCGTTCTCGATGTGGTCGCCAGCAGACAAACCCTTTGGCTTAGGGTAATATTTACGAACATATTTCTCCGCAGAAACTGGCTCTGACGGAACATGACTCATGAAGCAATACGCAGGTGAGGTCGGATCTGAGATATCGAGAATGGTAATCCCATCGTTGTTATCTTGGACATCCCAAAGAAAACTAAGGAATGCAGGCTAGAAAAAATAGAAAATCGTACACACACCTCCTTGAGATGTTCCCATAGAAGCAGGCAATGGCAAGCTAGGGATAATGTATACTTCGGACGGGTCACTCAGGTCAGTGGACCACGCAAAAGACAACAAAGAGTGAGAAAAGGGGCAAGGGACCTCCGGTATTTTGGGTATTTTGTTACCAAAGGCGCCGTATAATCCGTTAATTGAGGCAATTTCTTTCCGGATAATCTCAGCGTTTTCAGGCTCTCCGATCAAACTGAAAAAACGAGCTACGGCACGGAGAGGAAGTCGGCACGGAGAGGAAGTGTACCATAGCACCACTGGTGATGAATAGCTCCGATACATCGATAGCGTGGTGTTCGTTCTCCGTGAGGAACGATTCTCGCTATGAGAAAGACTTGATGTCTCTGACCCATGGTGGTGATTGAAGTTGAAGTGGAGATACTGAGTGGCTTGTTATATCTAGATTGATATTCAAACGACGCATTGCATACTCCTAGTGAGAAATTGCAAAGTAATCAAAATCACATTTTATTTATTGTCATGCACCGTGACCCAAAATTCTATTCGCCTCAGTTGTCCCTGCTCTTGGTACTTCTTTGCGCAAGGAAACAGACACAGGAGAAACACCCTCAATATGTGCTATTGCAAAAACAACATCCATGTCTGTATCGTATAAGTTTGAAAACTGCATACAAATAAACATGGTTTTTCTCACCTTCCAGGGAACGACCCGCCGTTTCTGTTGTGGAGAAAATGAGAAAGGAACTCGTGAAGTATGATTGGAATAAATTTCACCTGGGAAGTAAAAGTACACAGCTGGAATAATTGCTGCGTTTAGACAAGCAAAAACTGACAGCGCATTGTAAGCGGGAAAGTGCAGATTTAGGAAGATGACTTACTTATATATGTCTTCCACGAAATATTCTCGAAAGAAGGACCTGTAATCATGACGACTAAGAAATTAAACGTCCAGTTGCTTGCCTATTTGGACCGTTAGAATCATCGATATATGATGTAACAAATCTTTCTTACAGTTGACAATGCATTTGCAGGCCCGCGTACTCGCAGTCCCACTATCTCTGCAGGCTAAATTGAAGCATAAGTCTGGTCAACTCAGAAACCGCAGAGCGAAGATGAAAGGCTCACATAAAGCCATGTCATTCCAAGCCATCCTACTGCAAAGAATGAATTGAATACAAAAAGTAACACGGCACTTATGATGCGTGCAGCAGGATTATTGATACTCCCCAAAATTGCGAGGAGTATCATTGTGCCCGTTTGTCCAACAGACCCAAAAAACATGAGTTTACGTCTCCCCACAGTGTCGATTAAGAAAATAGCGACAAACGACGCCAATAGGTACTCCGTTGCATTGCAGGCAGCAATGATCCGAGACTTTGTGTCAGATATCTGTAATCTCTCGAAAAGTAAAGTCTGCATGTCGTCGGTAAATTAGCAAACTAAAATAAAGAGAGTAAAGGCTGGTAAGGATTGCTACTCACTGCATAATACGTGATGATGTTGATGCCAGTAATCTAGAAATAAATAAAATTTAAGATCAATGGACTCACTCAACCCAGCTTGATAAACCAGTGCATCACCTGTTGAAAACATTGAATGACAATTCCTAGGCAGACTCGGCGAAAGTTTTGTGTTTTTCCATGAGTAAAAAGCTCCCTGAGAGAAAAGTCACCGCCTTTGGTATTTGTATCGCCCTCCGTTTGATCATATAAAATTCCTCCTTCGGCGATGACTGCCTCACGAATCGCCTTATATAGTTGCCTGACACCTTCATCTGATGGTGGTTTATCCTCTAATGCAGAAATAACTGCCATGGCTTCAGCCGGACGACCTGTCTTGAGAAGCCTTGCATAAAAATATTAGCAAGTAGTTTTGAATTGTGCATATCTACTAACCATCTTGGTGATTCTGGCAACTAAACGGGAAAGAAGTCAGATAAACTCAAGGAAAAATGATAAACTTTTACAAATCCAATTGCACAAATCATGATGAGGGCGAAAACTATTTGTATGGCAACAGGTGCTCTCCACTGAGCTGACGAGGACTTCGCCCAGAAACTGTCGACACGAATTGTAATTGAGTCATTTGCTTCAGATGAGGGGGGAAGTAAAGTAATATCATACAATGCGAAATCAAGCCACTTGATCCATTAAATTAGCGAGTCAATAGAAAGTTGAGACCTCTGTCAGGAGAATGACATACATAGCTTCAGAATATTTAGAAACGGTATAAACTGAGAATGAAAGGTGTTTACTCACGCAACAGTAATTCCAAAAGTTATAAGGCTACCTTCTATCATTATTAGACTTCCTCGACGTGCCGCCGGGGAGCATTCTGCATGATATGATGGTACAGTGGAAGTCTGCATTCCGAATTTAGATTCATTCACTCGTCCAAGACAAGCATAAACATGCGGGCTTACATTTAAGCCATTTCCTAGACCCGTTATTACACGAGCAACCAAAATCTGCGCATAACTATACGACGCCGCTTGAAGAATAGCACCAATAATCATCATGATCCCGCCCAAGATTATGGTACGTCGACGGCCCAACCGATCGCCAATCCATAAATTGGACAAAGCACCTACAAGACAACCAATTTCCTGTCGGGAAAAATATGACCTGACTGGAATCGCAAAGAGTTGAGGCAACGGAAAAGACGTACGTATATTGCAACCAAGAGACTCTGCAATGTGGCATGATTTCTATGCTGGTCATCGACGATCACTTGGGGAAATGTATTCTCGAACTATAAAAATAATGAAAGTCGTTATCATTTGGTCACTAGCTTGGGATGCTCTAGCACGCATATGCTCACCTGCCTTGCAGTCAAAAGAGAAGACATTACACCTTGATCATATCTAAATTGTACGCCCAGCGTCAGCAATATTTGGTATCGTGTCAAAAAGAAAGTACAAGACCCGAAAAGTGTAAATCCTGTCCCTGTAACGAAGGTGATGGCGGCAGTCAACTTGAAGCCTCGTAAGGAAAGCCTCAAAGCGTCGACTTCTTCGAGGAAAGAAGAGGAATCCAATTCTTTCTCTATCGCATCGACATTGGCATGTTTTTCGTCTTTGTTCGGGTCCATCACTGTGGTCCTTTTCCTTCGCGTACTATACCAGTAGAATCAGGAAGGGTATTTTGCGACCCTTTATACGGAGCCCCACAGTCCTTTTATTAGTGGAGAATTCTGTCATCACATGAGTATGCCACGAAAGCAGCAGACGAAAGCTTCTTCCGACAACCTGCATACTGATTTCATTAAAGCGAATCAAAAGGAAACATCGCATAGGAGTGCTCCTATTAGTAAGAGAGTGTGTGGATCGAGCAAGTATTTCAAGTCATTCTAATCTTGCAAGACTGCAGAAATAGAGCATCTCGTGCCGTGCCGAACGCCTGGTGCGGGGAATGTTATATTTGGTGTGGCAATGACCTGAAGAACCTTTGTAGTATTCGGTGACAGCGCTGTTCTGACCGATGCAGAGCAGGAAAGAGTTTAGAGAATCATAATCTACATCAACCGATAAATGTAGAGGTCCTTGATAAAGTGTAATACATATAGTAGTGACGGTGGATCATGAAGCGCGCAACAAACCCGCGAATCCCAGATCCGCGTGTTTCGCCGATCATGGTGCCGCACCACTAGCACTGGGGAGCAATGGGGTAAGTACCTTGGTCCCACCGTTTTTTGAAGTCATAGAGCGAGTAAACATCAAATCATAAACATAAATCTACAACTAGATGTTTTCATTATACAAATACACCTGCAAAATTACAAAGAAGCCATATTTATCTACATGGATGAATTGCCGTAAATGAGCGTAGAGGTCATGAGGTCTCATGAGATATGTACTACGTGCTAAATGTAGAACGTAGAAGGGGAGATTAAAAGTTGAAGATAAAAGCAGGAGATAATAACTAGTCTGGCGAAGTCGTATTCATTAACACCATTCATCAGGTACGAAAGGAGTCACAAGTTGGTAGGTTTCTTCATTGTTGGTCGTCTTTCCCTTCTTCTTATCTTTGTTACTTCGTCCGATGACACGCTTAAAGAGGTGGCCGACTGTCGTTTTTTCTGGGATGTCAAACTCGGAGTAAGCTGCTTCGACGTTCGGATAGCACGTCTGAACAATTTTGCCAAGTTTTCCGATACCGGAGGGGTCACTAGAGTGCTTTCTCGATACGTCCAGAACAGCTTGAAGGTATAATGCTAAATTTGGGAATGTAATGGGTATTGTAGGCAGAGGAACGCCTTCTAGTGGAGGGATGGTATATGTTTTTGATATGTTTGTATCCATGGCGTCGCTTAAAAGCTTGGGTACCGTGACAAGAGTATATGACCATGGCAGAAGATTGGGGTTTCCTGATGTATACCTTGATGCACCAGGAACATTGTGAGGCACTGGCACATCTGTACTGAACCATAGAATTGTACGCCATGAGCTGGACGTTGGGTTAGGCTACGAAAATGATTAGTCTCAGTCTGAATGAAAAGGTTCAGAAGGTGGACACACCTTAACAAATTGTACAACAGTTCGCAATTTCAAGTCCGATTTCGAAACGGTGACGGCTTCAATAGTGGGTTCAATTCTTGTCGCGCTCAATCTCGCCATTAAGCGTAGAAGATGGCGCCAATCAGGTGCGTGTAGATGCAGAGGTGGACACCTTGAATATGGCAATGAAACGATATTAGGCATAGGACCTTGCATAGGCATGAGTCGTGGAGATATTGCTGGTGGAGAAAACCCGATAGCTAATAATTCTGTCAGTCAATATGAAAATAGACGAAAATCGGCACGACGTACAAACTCCCAGTAGAAGTTCTGGATCCACAAAATGATTTGCATTTATCATCCCAGTAGGCACTGGATGGTGTTCCTTCCCTACGTTATCATCTGAAGGTGTTGAAGCATTAGACGTATGTGAGGACTTTTTCTCCGATTCGAATTCTGAACGCATATATGACCTATCGGCAGCGGAGGATGATGGCGTAGAAGAGTTATAGCTGAAAGTTGAATGGGTATCTGATTCTGTGTCGCGATGCTTACTGAGAGTCGGGTAAACCACAGAAGGGTATGAATTGAGGGTGTATTCAGAGATTGGTTTGTTGATCTGGGTTTCGTGATTTTGTCGTTGGACCTCGGGATAGGAAATCGGGTGAGAAGTAGTAGAAGCCATGGTCTGTGGAGTGAGAGGATAAGGTTCTTCATCTGCATACAATTTGAAATTGGGCGCAGGTTGCTGCGCTTGGTAGAGTTTATTGTAGGAATAAAGTGGAAGTGAATCTGACGGTCCTTCCTGAGCAGATACTGAATGTAATTTCGTTTTCTCGTCCATGGATTCTAGCCTAGCAAGCTCTTCTTCCTCTGCTGCCAGTTGACGTGCGTATGCTTCATCATCAAAGACGAGAACGGTCTGGTCAACCATGGTTTCCGTTTGTGAGACATCCTCAGTGGCTGGAGCAACATCTGCAGAATCTTGATTTACGCCCATACCTGCTTTTTCAGAATCACCACCAGAAGCTGCGAATGAAGACGAAATAGGGCTGGGCATGGTGTACGGTAAAGAAGATGCACTGGAAATGCTCAGTCGTCTGCTCGAGGTTTGACTGTCATTAGTGACTTCGAGTGTTGAGGAAGTCGTAGGTTTTCTTTGAGCAGCATTTGAGGAGTGTTCAGGCATGACTGGTATACGCCATTTATCGTGTCTTCCAAATTCAAGGAAGCTAGAATCAGGTGGATGTGCTTCCGGGGTATTTCGTTTTGGCAGAACTACATCGTCTGTGGTGGGTATCTTTTCCACGGCTATCTGTACTTGAGATGTCATGGACGAAGACGACCCTGTCCGGACCCTGGAAGAGCTTGTGCCTGGTGCATCATGGCCATACGCGTCTCGCGGTAGGACATCAGCGGACAATAGCGAAGCTGCTAGAGCTTTGGCCAGATCTTCTTCCTCTTTCTCTGCCAACTTCTCTTCCTGAAGCCTCCTTTCCAGAGATTCAGATTGCGAAAGCGCCAATGCCATCGCCAATTCATTGGAATCCTCACCCGGCGATAGAGCAGCTTCAACTGGTGGATGATTAAATCTCGGAGGCGGTGTTTGTATCGTAAGCGCTGGTCGACTTGGAGGGCTCACTGGGAAAGTTGGTTGTTCCATGGGCGGATAAACAATGGGCTTTGGAGGAATCGGCGGGGGTGGGCCCCATGATTGAGGTGGAGGGCGAGTTGGAAGAGTTACGGATCGACTTCTGTAATCATAAGATGGCACACTGGGAATTGCCTGAGCGTATGGATGAGGAATTTGACGGAAAACCTGACTGGGCGCTGGGGTATAATTATGGAAAGCTTGTTGATGATACGGATAAAGCTGACCAGGCAGAACACTGGGCGGGGCAGTATAAGCAGAAGCTGAGGGCGGGGAAAACTGGGAGGTTGGATTCTTCCTCTGATTCATGTGGCCTGTAGAGTTGAGAAAGAACAAGTCAGGACGATGTACAGTCTGTGGTGCATAGTCTGGGTCGAGAACGTGTGGGGAAAGTGTTGGATCTGAGGCAGAGTCTCCCGGCAGCGTGGTTACTGTCGTCGGATAAGATGGCCTGCGGTCCATAATATCGCCGAACAGACGACGTTCAGGAATATGAAGAGCAGAAAGGATACTCGTTATGACACAGCCATGTGCGCGTTTATTCAATCACAAATCACACGTTCAAATATAGGCCTCCACTCAGAATAGGGCATAGTGCTTAGTATCTAGTAAATTACAAAAGTGATAACGGAATGCTCATGGATAGGAAAATGCTATGTAGAATCGGATGCGTGCAAGAGAGGAATGTATATCAAAGCGTTGAAATGAAAGAACAAAAAAAAAACATAAGTGGGGCGTGAAGTGTACAGATGTCATGTAGAGATCGTCTGAGAATGAGTTTGCGATGCCGTTACTTTTGCGTGCGTTGTTGTCCCGCCTTGCATCGTTGATGTCTTGAAACCCAGCTGACGCATCACCGCTATTTTCACAAGTAAGATACCGTCGCGTCTGCTATACAAAACAGAGACATACCAATGAGATCAGCCTTTTGCAGTGGCTTCGAGAGAGATGCCGCGAAGACGTTGCTTGTTTCGTTTGGGTCTATCCCACTGTACGCACTGACAGCGATAATCGGAGTATTTGTGTTTTTCCCATTCGTGCTTTTGATATAACGAGCGGCGCCTTCACCGTCAACTATACACAAATCCATATCAGTGGACCATAATTTTGTAAAGAAAGAATTTCGCCACTCACGAACTGGCATATGTAAGTCCATAAGGATACAGTCAAACTCTAATCAAACATTGGCATTAGAATAGATCAAATTCATTCGCAAACCATTGACTCACTGATATCGCCCATAGCGACACTAATGGCTTCGGAGCCATCTGCAACGACTACACAGCGGCACCCCAACCGAATCAGCAATGTTTCGATGATTTTGGCAGTAATGGGATTGTCTTCAGCGAGCAAGCAAGTCACAATGCGGTCAGAAGGATCTGGGCCTTTGCGCAAATCAATTGAATGAACAGAAGAAGGAGGCGTGTTTGAATCTTGCTGACTTCCATATCCTGCAGATTGCCATGTCTCAGAACCAGAGCCATCCCCCGCGCTGGATACCGAAGCAGTTCGTAATCGACTAGGCATGGAGTTACGTCTCTCTACTCCTTCCATATGATTAAGCTTGAACCTTTCTACTGCACCATATTCAGAAGGTTTCCGTACATGGCCACCGCTACTGCCTGGAGTAGGCGGTGGAAGACTTGTCCGCGAAGGGGATGATGCTATGGACGATGTCGAAGTGGCCGGTGAAGGAGGTCCAGCTGGGACCCTTGGTTCCATAGTAGTTACTACGCTAGGAGGCTTCTTAATGCGCTGAGACACGCTGCGCCTGCGTTGGTGGTAATTTGCAGGTTCCGTCAAGGCATGCGTTATTGGCGCCATCTGATCGGTCTTGAGCTTGCGTATCACATCATCATTAGCTTGCTTCAAAACTGGCAGATTCTTGAAACTGAAAGATCCAAAATCGTCACTACCGGCGGACAGTGGCGTTTCTTTTCCTGCAATAGGAACAGGTACAGAAGGAGGAGGCATGCTTGGGCCCCCTGTAGGACTATCAAGATTCGACTGATTCTCTAGTGCAACTTGATCCTCATCTTGGAAGAGTTGCGGGAGAGCTCCACGAGGATCAAAATAGTCAGTTGATTCGGGGTCTGTCACCTGTGGTATGAATGCAGCTTCGGTAGTAGTGACCTTGTCCCACTCGATACCAGCAAAGAACGGATGAGCCTTGACTTCTTCTGCCCCACCCGAGCCGAGGCGTTCGTTTGGATCGAGAGTCATTAATGCTTTCATGAAATCGCGAGCCTCCTGCGAATACTCAACCCACTCCTCGTGCCATTCAATATGCCCAGAAAGAATATTTTCAAAAACCTTTTCTGGTGTTTCGGCGTGAAATGGAGGAATACCATAAAGGAACTCATACGTGATGACACCAAGCGCCCACTGTCACCAATCGTCAGCCGAAATATAAGCAATTTACAAAATATTTGACATACCCAATCAACTGCTGCATCGTCACCACGGAGACCTAGAATGGTTTCCGGGGCCAGGTAATCGGGCGTGCCAACAAATTTCTGTTCGCCAGGAGGGGTTCCACCACCACCTGAGTTTGAATGCGAACGGAGATCTGTCGTAAGCTCAGTGGCAAAAGACTGCAGCGGACTATCAAGTCTCCCACTACGCCTAGCTTGGAATCCAGTAACAGATTCCGAGCCGCTGGACTCGCTATAGTCATCTGTGGGAGGTAGATAAGGGCTGTTTCCAACACGGGGAACCATATTTGTCCGCTGGGTAAAGTACGAACCTCCATTGGTCGGGTCTGGGAATATCAAAGGTGACGAAAGGTAGGCTGAATCCATTGAAGGTGGCCGAGAGCGCGAGTTATATCTCGTCAAAGGACGACTAAGTTGTCCTTCGCGAGTTTGACGGCCTAATAATCCAATTCTGCTCAATCCAAAATCAGTAAGCTTAAGATGACCATGCGAGTCTATAAGCAGATTATCGGGCTTCAAGTCACTGCAGAAAATAGGCGGTAAGGACTCATGGTAATATCTATTTTAAGAAGAGACATACCGATGAACTACACCACGTTGATGAAGATATTCCAATCCTAAAACAACTTCAGCAATATAATTTTTGGTCCATTCTTCTGGCAAGCATCCCAGAGACTTGATCAAAGCAGCGCAGTCACCTCCGTTGAGATATTCCATAACGAGATACAAGTTTTCCTTGCTCTGGAAAGTAAAGTAAAGCTTAGCGACAAAAGGAGATTCGGCCTGTTTCATGAGAATCATGCGTTCAGCTTTGACATTGGTGATCTGATTCTTCGCTATCATATCAGCTTTCTTCAAGACCTTGATAGCATAGTAATCTCCTGTAGCCTTCTTTTTAGCAAGAAAAACCGATCCAAAGGCACCTTTACTGATCGGTTTGATGATATCAAAATCCTTGATAGACGTAGGCGTAGTGCGAGATAGGGGTTGGCTCGCGCCTTGTCGAGGTGAAAGTGGGCCAGTAACAGGCGGACTGGTTAACAAATTAGCGGTGGAGTTCCGTCGGTGACTACGTTTTGTGGATGGTTCACGCGTCAGTGAACTAGAAGCACTGTCTCGCGCTGAAACGAGCGGTGATGTCGGCGGTGTGACAATGAACTTTGGTTCAAGTAAGTTTTGAATAGACTTACGAGGCTTAACAGCAGCAGGCTTAGGGCTCTCGTCCAGTAACATGATGGGCATCTGATCATCAGGAGATGAAGGAGCAACAATGGGCGCTGCAAGAGCGAGAGGGGAAGAAACAGAAGAAGGAGTAGAAGATCGAGTTGCAAGCTGTTGTCTAGGATGGAGGGCAGGGACAGGGGCATTAGGGATTGGAGGCGTAACAGACACCGATGACCGCGGTGCTGGCAAAGAAGGAATTGGTGAGGAGGAAGGTTGTGGAGTAGACTCTACGATTTGTTGAATCATGTTTCCGCCCCCATACTCAGAGGTTGTACTGGAATGGTCATTCAAATCTTGATCAGCGTCATTTCCTCCTTCCTTGCCTTCATCGGAGTTGCTTCCTTCACTTTCACTCCCTGAATCTGCAGCTCCTATAACACTTTCAATCCTCTCTTGCCATTCATGCCAAATCTTTTCGGAATAGCGAATGGTGTTTTGCATACGGACAACATTGTCAATCTTCTGCCTCATGACGCGCTCTGCATCTTGAAGAAGTTGACCGAGGGCGGCATCTTCAATCGTAGGTTTCGCCCATTGTCGAATTTCGGAGATCTTGCGTTCAGATCCAGGTGACAAAAGACGTTGACGTTCAATCGGTTCGTTCGCCTCTTCATCCTTGAGAGATGGCATCTCTATTTCGGCAGCAACTTGCAAGATATCGTCAATCTGTTCTAACAAACGACGCTGCATCTTCTTAACACCTAGTCTCTGCATCTTATTAGCCCGGAACAGTTGCAGGGGTGAAGAAACAATCGGAGATGACGTGGGTGTAAAGATTTGCATTCCTCTGTACTCCGGTACTGCAGCAGGAGACGGCCTGTCTACAGCCACACAAAGATCACGAATAGTGTTCTTGAGCTCTGCTATCGACTCGTTGCACTCGACAATCTCAGCCTCCAGGCGGTGTGTCTCGGCGCATGTTTCGCTGTGCTTTTCAAAATACCATTGTGGTATTTTGCATTCGCAAATTCGACAGAGTATGGGGTCAAAACTGATAGGTTGGCTGAACGGAAACGGGGTCGAGGGTTCCAGTCCTGCACGGTCTTGAAACGTTGAGCGGATAGTGGAAGCAGGTTCTGGAGCAAGGTCATTCTCTTCAAGCGGAATGAAAGCCGGATCATGTTCAAATCGAGCAGGTGCTATTGGCTTAATAACCCACATCGTGTGCGAAGGTTGTCCATCCTCTCGGTCAATCATGAGCATTCCTTTACCTTCCATTTGCTGATAGAGAATGCCGGCGGATGGATCGTAGTCGACACCGGGCTCGACTTGAAGCTTGAAGCGCACTTCGACTGTATGCGAATCATCATCCTGTAATCTTTGGCTAGCTTCCTTGAACACACCCCAATCCGCAGGCGACAATAAGCTCGATATACGAGTACCAGGCAGATCTTCCGGATCGGTACTAAAATAAAAACAGTGAATACCACTTTCAACCCAGATTTTGTCAAACATACCCAACGACAACCCTCCAAGCATGATTTACCCAAATAAAGTGATCACCGTCCAAACTTAGTTCCACAACAATATTTTGGTTTTGCGCCGTCTCAGCCTGCAACCGTAGACGTTCGGTAGCCAGCACACGAGCAGATTCTGCGACTTCAATGGTCTTTGCGGTCGAAGCAGGGGTTGGACGCTCTGTCAGTTCCGGGGGCGCTAGTCGTGGTTTACCTAGGTCTCTTGGGTATTCTTCCCTGGGTTTCCGTACTACTGTAGGAGGTGTAGGTACACGAACTTTATTATCGTCGTCTTCGTTTAGCCTAAAACCCTCTAAATCGGATTCCGCGTGGTGTAAAGATGAGTCCTGTAGAGGGCCACTGTCTTCCACGGGCTTCGTTACAAATAGTAATGGTTCATCCTGCTCCTCTTCGTTTTCGTCAAAATTCCAAAATTGTTTCTCCGCTTCCCACCATTCCACAACACGACTGAGGCTTGCAACCGCCAAAAGAACTTGGACATACCAGTTTCGGCCATGCCAATCTGGATGTTCGTCCCATGTCTTGCCGATATTCTGTACTCGTTGGACTATGGTTTCCATTATTTTTGGTTGTGCCGTCAATTGCGCTAGAGTAGTGTCAATAACATCTGTAGAGACCCCAATAATCTCATAGAGTGCGGTCATGATAGGATCAACGGGGTCGTCGACAAGAATGCGGGAGGATCTATGATTAATACCAGCATATTCAGAAAAGCTGGCATGGGACGATACCGGGGGTAATGGGGAGCGAGATCGAGATGTTGAACGCGAGCTTTGGCCAGACTGGGTAGGGCGTGAGGGAATATGAATTGTACGCGAAAGGCGACGTGAAGGAGCTCCTGTGTTTCCCCAGCTCGTGGCAGGTGGTTGGTTAGACTGTTTCCGGGTAATGGGAGCGTCGGGTAACATGATTATTGATGATGCAGGACTTGACGCAACAGCGCTGGATGAAACCGAGCTACTAAGAGGTCTATCCCAAGGTGCGCCGCTCTGCCTACGCGAGGATGCTGGGCTCATCTGGGTGGATGCTGTAGAGGAAATGGGAATGGGATGGGAATGAACTATGAGCGATGTAGGTCGAGAGCCAGGTTCCTGAGTGTACGCACGTTGACGACCATGGCGACTGTAATCTGGCTCGACATCATAACCGCCATCGGAGCTGTAATCATCCGAATGTTGAACTGACTCTGAGGGTTGATGGAATACGAAGGCATCACGAAGAGACTCATAATCACCCTGCTGGGAATCACCGCAATGAACACGCTCGGTTTCGTGGTCGCCTTCACGAAGGCGTTCCTCAAAAAAAGCGGTGATGTTATTCGTCACTCTCTGAAGCTCCTTATCGCACTCTGCCTTTGCCGCCTTGAGCCGCCGGGTTACATGTCGTCGCACAAAAGGCATAGAAACGGTATTTGAGCCCGAGGGATGGCTCATATTCATACTGGCAAGACTTTGCTGAGCCTGAAGAGGAACTGGAGATAAAATGGCATCGGGAGAGAAGACAAGGGGACTGGGCGGTTGTCGACGGTGATACTGGCCTGCTTCTGACATTTGGACTGCAAAAGTGCAAATCCAGAAAGATAAAGGTCGTGATAAGGCGAGGCGTATTACAGAAAGCTTAAGGGTCAAGACGACATTATGGTATATGGTAAGGTCGAAACAGCTTGATATCCATTCACTCTTTATATTCAGAATTAGCTCCGTGCGACCATCAATACTACGCAGACCGAGATTTTGTTTCAAACCCAATCATTTTCGTCAGCAAATATTTCCTCCACGTAATTTGCCCGTTGTTTCTATGTTACGCTCGTGCCCCGCTGTTCTGTTCGTCTGTCTCGTACATGGTAGGCTGAGGCTACGCAATGGATTATGAAACATCGTGTGCACACTGCGTGGCGTGACTTGGTGACTGCTAGTGTGATGCGGTTCACAGGGTCCTGGCCACGGATTCAGTTTAGCAGCGCATCGGGCCGTCGCAAATCTCCGAACATGTGACTTAGGAAGCGTTTCTCGTCACGTCTGGTCGATTTGTCGAGAGGCCTTCACCTCGTTCACTGCCCAAAATGTTCGCCGGCTCGCGTCAAATATTTAGTCGCTCATTTTCAGCAGTAGCCCGTCGCAAACCCTCCAACTGGGCAGATTATATCACATCCCTCGTAGGCGACCCCGCAAACAAGGTTAAGGCGGTACAAAGGACATCGACACTTCGTTCGTCAATTTCTCTTCTGCGTGTCATTCGCTTTTTAATCTTTGCATAGACTATAAACTCTTTCACCATGACCAGGTCTGACTACGTTCCCTGGCCCGGCTCCATAGTCTAACTCGTATCTCAGGTCATGACCGCCAATTCGTTAACATATGAAAACCGTTCGAAACAGCGAGCAATAGTCAGACACCCATCTGTCGCTCCTCCGCCTTCTATATCCCGAAAGCGTGATATCTTCTACCAACTCAACCTCGACCCACGCGACTTTTCCACAAATCCTTCAATACTCTCCAATTACGTATCAGAGATGGGTAAAATTAAAAGTCGCGACCAGACCTTACTCACTCTCAAGTCCCAGCGACTTCTGGGTAGAACAATCCGCCGCGCCAAAATGATGGGTGTTATTCCGACTCTTAGTAGATACTAATCATGATAGTCAACTAATCCCATGATTTTATATCGAATATCTCCGCTATCCGAATTTTAGTAAGGCTACCTAGGACCCCGCCTTACTTTTGCAAACAACAAAATGATCCACTCTAATGTACAGCAGCCGGGTGTCAAGGGTCTAACGCGCCGAGATAAGCCTCACTGTTACTGGACGGTGGAAGCTTCGAGTTTACCCAGATTGTTGAGAAGCAATTTGGTGAAGCGACTCTATTCCACTCCTAGCTCCAAAGAGGGATAGAACTTCAGGGCCAAAGGCTCTACCTTTTTTGAGCTTTAGGATGCACCACGTTACGAGGCCTTGTGATCAAGTTTAAGACGAATACTCCCATATTCCCACTGGATGGAGTTCGTAATGTATCCGTTTTTCTGGTGTCAATACCAAGTGTGCAAAACAGCCTTATATCAATATGAAAATATAGTACAAAGAATCAAAGAGATCTACAGCTCCGCCAGCAGCATCGTTCCAAGGTTTTGCACAACCTGGTCTCCCATAGCTTTCTCGACCGCTTCTTCCAAGTGTCGTTTGGGATCCTGTTTTCCAACATGCCGCGTCTTTAACTGTTCCGCTGTGAGGGTGGATTCTTCCTGCACCGAATTGTTGTACGCTTCTGAGAGCGAAAGCATAGACTGCGGAAAGGAAGCCGCTATATTAAAGAGATAGCTAATTTTTGTAATGGTCAAACATCTTACCTTGATTGCTTTCTCATTCTCTTCTTTATGCAGATTGAAGTCCCGAAGTTTGAGACCCTCAGTCCAGTTTCGTTTATGCAAGTTCATCAACATGGATTGTTCGAGTTCTGTTTTGCGATAGTTAACAGCAATTGAATAATAATGTCGGTTGAGTCCATGAATGAGTGCTTGTATTGAAGGTTTGTTGATGTGGCCGATGTTCGAGGTCGTCTGCCTGGGCTCTCTCCCAGAAATGACAGTGTGTGGATTAATCAGCCGAAATGCATCAATCACCACCTTTCCTTTCACAGATTGAATAGGGTCAATGACAACAGCGACTGATCTGGGATCCAGGGATTCAAATGACTATATGAGGCTTTAGTTTGATGGGTTGAAACAATTCTAACACCGAACAGACCTGCTGGGTATTGATATCCACGCTAGATAACCAACATCCAAAACCGGGGTGAGAGTGATACCAGCCGACCACTATTTCAGGCCTAATTGACAAGGGCTCAATAATCAAAGGAGGATACATGTAGGCAATACGGTGGACATACCTTCCCGTCTGCTTCAACATATCCACCATTTTCGTTTGGAACACATGATCAACAGATTCAACGGTAACCGTTGTGCCTGACTGAGGCATGGCAAAAACGTCGATTACTTGGACTGTATATTCATCCACAAATTCCCCGAGCATAAGACCCATAACTTCCATTGGCACGCCAGCTCGTCCGTGCTTCAACATCTACGGAACGGCGTTGAGGAGATAGATAATCATACATTCTAAAATCGCACCTTGAGAAGGGCCAAAGACGAGATGTGAATGACCTCGCCACTGATAAAATTGAATTAGCTACTTAAAAGACTGATTAATCCACATGAAGACGCACTTATCCGGTGTTGGCTGATCCCCTCGACCAGTAACGCCCCCGCGACCGGCTTGCATCATTAATCTTTCCATTCCGTGTGTATTGTGGATTGCTTAAAGTGTACTGTGGTGGTTGAGTGGAAAGGTAGGTAAGAGGAAATGACCTTAGTACGCGTGAAGGTGACGCGTACGCGATGATCTTATATTTGGTCATGTTTGCCAAGAGCTTTAGGTCCCATAACCAAGTCGCCAAGTTTTACTACTTCTCTCAGCTTCTAAGTAGTATTCAACAATGGGACCTCTTTGATTCATGACTCGCCACCTCTACGCCTGTCCTTGCTGTAGACTGGGGGGAGACAAGGGAAATAACTTGGCATCTGTGACTTCGAAGAAGAATACGAAAAATAACATTTCCTCTCTATGCGTTTGCCGTCGCTCGCCATGTGTCCTACTGTAACCCACCAAATTATGTTTAGCTCGTCCAATCTTCAGGCTTGCATGAATAGAAAACGGAGCCCTTCACGTCATATCAAATAATGACATTGCCTCCTCATCTTTTAGGTACGGCAGGTACCCCATGGTACAATCTACTCTCGTAAGTTTCCCTTCTTTACATAGGTCTGCGGTCTAAAAACGACATGAAGCCCATTGTACCTTCTTTTCTTTATCCAGCCTTGGGATCGGCCCCCCAGGAATTGCACGCTCGAGCCTTCTTTGGATTAAACTGCTCACCTTATATTAACTTTTTGTAACCCCCCCCCCCTCTTCTTTGTCCAGTTGAAACAGCCCAATCTGTAAAGAGCCATTTAGTCAAAAATATGGCAAATCCGAAGGAGCCTCATTTCGCCTCCTTTTTGTGGAGGCTGTCCCGGGTACCGGTACCTGCTGATGTATGCATGACTACAGGCCTAAATTAACGATAGGGCTCGCAAAACTGCGTTACCCACACAGTCAGTATGAAAGGTGTGGCATGGTCTCTTATGGTGCGTGGAATCTTCCATCCTGAGAACAAGCTATAACATGAGGGCCCCGAGAACTCGCGTGGCTACTACGCAAGGAGGCTAGTCAAGTACTAGCAATGAGAGTCGGATCTACTGATTAAATAAATACTAGGATCCTCGGAATGAATTCATCGAAGAATCGCCTACGTACTATCTGCCTTTCTATATACTGTCCCACAACGACGCCGAAACTATGCTGCGTCATGGTCGATAAACGATGATCTGTACGGAGGCACCCCATTCCCGTTGGGGTTCACAATATTTCAGGACTGCTCAAGAAGACAGCTCATCCGAAACAAATGTTTGTATTTAGGAATAAGTACTGCCGATCTAGTTATTCGCTTTCAAAATACCGCATAATATGTTATAAACGAGCCTATAAATCCTAAGCGTCGAATACAAATATGATGCATATGTGAAAGAGCCTTGGTGAAATAAGTCTCTTTGAAATTTCGCGCAAGTTCTTGCTGACGTCCCGTGAGCTGGGAGGGGGTAACGCTTAAAAAGGAAAGAAGTACCCAATACAGCACCGGACTCGGAGAATGCGCTCAGATGCGCCATCTTCATAGGTCATGACACTCACCTCACTTTCTTGAAAGTTACACTGCAAACTGAATTGTGCTCGCTCAAGACAATAGCAAGCTATCTAACATGGCTACTGAAACCGTGGGAGGTAAGGATGCGATCAACCTCCAGTACCTCATGTACAATTCCTTATATCTACCCAGAGCAGACGCAGGTTACGAATTTCTGTGGGTCCTTGAATCATCCAAAGGGAAATGGTGACCCTCTAATTATATGCAAATTCAAGATCGTACGAGAGCTAAAGACTACATTGAGCTTCATGATCAAGTACAAGTATGTACTGTCAGCCGTACAAATGCGCACCTGTGCTGACGTATACATTTAGACGAGTGTCTCCTTGTTGGACAACCTCGAGTCGTTCCTATCGACTTTTCAAAAGGATTTGGCTGCTGTAGCTGGGCAGATATCTGAACTACAGGATAGGAGCAAAGATATCGACAGCCGATTGAAAACGCGAAAGGTTTACCCCCCTTGCATACTATGTGCCCTAATTGTCTGACGAAGATTCCTACTAGCGGATTGAACGACCACTGTCCAGCCTTCTCTCTGAAATTATAATACCACCTACACTTGCAACTATCATACTTGATTCGAATGTTGGAGAGCCATGGATTGAGGCCATACTTGACTTGGAGAGGAGAATAAACACCACGAACGCACGTACTAGGGTAAAAGCCGCACGCGATCTTGGAGAGGTCATCGAAGGTTTGCGGATTGTGGTGAGTCATATTCAAAGCGTACACGACCATACCCTAAAACATGTTTGAAGGCAGCGACGAAACTTCGGGCCTTCTTTCTAGCTCTCTTCCAACCAATACGAAGCAGTGTTACTACCAATATGCAAGTCATTCAGACTTCAATATTGCTAAAATACAGCCCCCTGTTCGGATTTCTACAGCGTCAAGCACCAGCAGTTGCAACGGAACTTCAGCGTGCTTATGTTGGTGCTGCCCGTCTTTATTACGAAACAGGTTTTCGAAGATATGCCCGAACACTGGGTGTGATCAAAGTGCGCCTTGCTCTCACTATGGAAGCGATCTCTATTGACGTTTTATCACGTAGTCTCGAACACTCGACAAGTTTGAGACGCTAGTCAACATTCAAACTGATCCCAATATCAATTTAGAAAGGCTACAACATGCTAAAATAGATGGGCCTGGTGTTACTCTTGCCTACATGGCAGACGATAAAGGTTATGTACGATTATGTCCCTCTTTGACATTGATGTAAGGCTGAATTTATTTGCAGAAAGAGCATGTAGAGGCCCTGTTACGATCCCTACTTCTTGTCTTCCTGGACAATGCTACAGCGGAATACACATTCATATCAACCTTTTTTGCCAGTCAAAAGACACTCCCACCCTCAGAGACGCAAGCACCAACTCCCGCTTCCGCGATCATATCTCCCGATGGAGGAACCTTCACTGAGCTCCGTTCACCTACAGACTCTGACTTTGAGGGACTACGACCGATGTCAAGCACAACTCCAGGCTTAGGTGGCTTCGTATCATTTGTAGCAAAGTCCAAGGAAGAACAAGCCACTATCGATGCCCTGTGGAAACAAGTTATGGATCCTGTAATGGAATATTGTAACGTATGGTTGTTTTTTGCTTCTTATAAATACGTGGATTAAACAACACATCAGGCGTTTGTTCGTTCAATATTAGACCCCATCCCACCAGCTATTCCTCTCCTTACTATGATCCGGCTTGCAGAAGATATAGTTGCAGAGATTCAGAGACGCCACTGTCCTCCAGGGGAGACATATATATTCGGCTTGAGTTTGCAAATGTGGCCGGTATTCCAAAAGGGTATGACAGAGCATGTTGAGAGTCTCAAGAAACTTGCGGAGGGAACGGGGTCCAGTTATTTCAGTCGATCTTCCACAACGACAACCAACACGAAAGTGGAAAATGTAAGTGCCTTCCTTTGTTATTACACCTATATTTGAAATCAACATTTATCAGATCTGTGCTCAATATGTCGTATTTTTTAATTCCTTTGTTTTCCTGACGGACAACGAATCTGAAAATATGATTTTTGCTAAGTGGGTGTTCTTTTCCTGATAAAAAATTGTTAGAGTCCCTTACCGGATTTCGTTCTCAGTTTATCACGACTCCGACAAGAAGTCGGCAAACTAATTATCCGACATACAAATCAAGCCAGCGATACCCTCTCTAAAGCAAAGGAACAGGCGAAATTCTATGAAATATTACTTCAAGGATTAAGTGTTCGTTAATATATACTTTTCATTCTGCTCATCTTTGCTGATAGGCTTGCTTGATAAGAAGGGGACACAGCACACTGCCCATCTGAAATTACAGCAAGAAATAGCGCATTGGGCTTACTTACAAGAAGAGACAAAAAGAAAGATAGTCTCTGCGAGCGCACGTTAATGTTACAATAAAGTTGATGTTAGCTTATTTCTAGTAGTACTTCACCGCATACCATAGTCTGTGGAATTAGTTTATGTACATATCTTTTAGTTCATGATCAACTGTGCCTATGGCGCGTATACCTTAAACGGGTAATGAGAATTTGAGCTTGACCGTTGACCACGACCATCGACTTACAAACTCCTTTCCTTTCCTTCAACGCGCTTCTTACACTTACAATGGCTGCCGTGTCCTCCAACGCGGCCGCGCAACCCATTCTCGTAAAGGTAATGACTCCGGAGGAAGAAGGTGTGTCGTTGAGTTATCCCATATTCGTTCCGTTCCCCAACAATTGAACTATGTTACGCGGCTCTCAGACCAGGTCATCCTAGCAAGAATTACTATAGAGGAACGCCCTCTTCGTCGTATTATTAAGAAGTTCCACACCTATACATCGCTGTCGCATACCCCAATCGTTCCTGTCCTCAATGACGGGCATACCAACTCGAACTCGGTGGACGATGCCAGGGAGGCATTTTTGGTAGAATTGGCAACATTTCAACTTTCTATGAAGAAGAATGCTATGATATGTGAGGCCGAGGCACGCCAGGTCGAGGAATACCATCGAGAGCGTGAGCGACTTGGTATGTTTATTTTTGATCTTCTTCTTTCCGAGTCTTATTGGACAATAGACAATGAACACGAAACATTGACGGTCCAGATTGAGGAGTTAAAGACAGCTCTTGAGCACGCTCAAATGCTACGACGCAGGAAAATTGAGTACGACCTCGTCGCAGAGAAGGTTAATGCATTACCTAGCAGAGACGAATTGGAGTCGTGAGTACCCTACCTATTGTTCTTTCAATTGGTTTGTATGAAATGTAATGTGCAATAGTTCTATTAGAACTCTAGAAAACGACATGGCTGCCATTCGGTCAGAACATGAAACCCAAAACCGTATAATTCAAGGACAAAAATCAGCTCTGGACGGTATTATCGCCGAACTTGGCACCTTGCGGTTTATGGGAAAAGAAACCGAAGTTCCGTCAGTCCCTCAATCATTACGCGCGACACCTGCTCCCGAGACGGTGGATGGCGGATCTGCCGACCTGACATCGGTGAACAATGATGAAGCAGAAGAGAAAATGCTGCAAGAAGCGCTCACAGACGCTGCTATCAGTGAAGGCATGATCGAAGAAACTGAGGAAAATGATATCGAAATGGGTGAAGTGGAAGAAGATCCCAAGGAGAAGAATAGGAAAAAATCGCGAGAAGAGTTGGAAGAAGGGGAGGCAACAGACGCCAGTAGCGAACTCTCAGAACCTCCAGATGATTAACCTGCTTGTATTTTATTTTCTTTATTCTTTACTAAACTCTATATCTATACTCATTAAATCCGTCGCGCAGATGACATCCTGCTTGTATTCCCCAGCTGCTAAATTACCAATGGCATTCATTATTGTCTTTGACTCTTCTGAGTCGTCTCCGGGATATCGAGCTGAAAAATGATTGAGAATAAGCTTCTTCGCCCCAATCCTTCTTGCGAAAGCTCCAGCCATCTGAGGGGTTGAGTGTCCCCTTGATTTTGTTCTCGTTTCTACAGTCTCATAAGTGTCAGTGGCCTTAGTATTCGGATCGATGTTCGGCAAGTGCGCGTTGGTTGCTTCGTGAACTAATACATCGACATCCTCTGACAAAGGAGCGATTGGAGAAGGGTCGTAAGTGTCACCAAGGATGCATAGCTTGCGCCCCTTTTTGCGAGCAGGTCCTTGAAGTACGGTGCCATCATTGAGGAGAACGCGTTCCCCAAGTTGGAGCTGGCGCATGACGGACATTGGAGTTTTAGTTCTTTTGAGCTCGGGGACGTACTTCGAAGGATCTATCTTTCCCGCTACGGGTGCCTCTTCGATAACATAGCCGACACATGGCACGGAATGCTGTATGGGAGCAGCAGACACAGACACAACGGAATCCTTGTATATATCAGGCCAGGAGCCATTAATCTGAGGGATATTCCGCCCATGAGGATGTTCCGCGTGGAGAGGAGACAAAGACGTGCAATCGCCGTCCTTGGGATCGGAAGGGAAACGTAGCTCGTGCACGACGTATGACGCGCCCAAGTTCGTGTATGTATACGCAAGACCATTGCGGACATATGCACGCGTGCCTAAAGGACCATAAATTTCAAGCGTCTGAATCGCAATAGTTGTGAAGTGATGTCAACGACGAGGAAATAAGTAGCAGACGAACTGGATTATCTGTATTGACATTCAACCTTGGATCTTCGTTTCCTTCGGCTACCCCGCCAGAACCATTCAAAATGCTGGCCATTAAGGGTATAAGTCCAAAGATATGGTCACCTAGATTAGACAAAAGTAAGTTATCAGCCAGAAAGAAAAACAAAATAGAAATGGTTGACCATGAGTATGCGTTATGAAAATCTTTTCAATTTTCCCCATCTTGACATTACTTTTCTGAAGCTGGTGTTGAGTGGCTTCTCCACAGTCAAAAAGCCAGACATCACTGCCCAGACGTAGGCTGAGTGCTGAATGATTCCTCGTCGACGATGGTTGGGCCGAGGCTGTACCCAGGAAGGTGATGTTGATGGAACCAATGGAGGGCCTGGCGTTCAAAACAGACATTTGGGCAATTTGGTTTACTTTGGAGCGAGAGTTTGCAAAGAAAAGACGTGTCCAGCCATATGCATGATATGCCGACGGTTGAAAGATTCGGAACATACACTTACAAGACTGCACGATTTGGTAACATTAGTGGCAAAAGTAAAGTCAAAAATTATTTGAAATGTCGGTAGCTGGAATCGAACCAGCGGCTCTTCGGAGCTATATACCACAACGAAGTGATTTAACCCCTAATCGATACCGACGATGTAAGACATAGATTATGTGGCACTACATTAGGCCTATTGACTCATGTGATTATGCCAAGGTTGCTTCTTCAATATGTACAATCGAGAAACACATTTTTAGAGTTGTATCGTTCTCTATAGTAAGGTTTTATATTTTATAGAAAATGTACAATCAAGGGGTAAGCCGTGTGGAGGATGTCTGATTTCTGGGTAATGATGGCATGAACGAGCGTCTAAGTAGTCTTCTGTTAGGACACCAGACCACCAACATGCATAAGACACGTACCTGTTTAACACTAGACCTTTCAAAGCTCTGATTTCCTTTTTCATATCTTCTTCTACAGAGTTTAGTCCCGTGGAGCTTGGTATACCCATCCCTGATGGTGGACTCCTATATGGCAAGTACACTTGGGTGCTAATGTACCCGGTGAAATCTGACATCGTTTGAAGTGTATGTTGCAAAGGGCTTTTCCGTGATTTGATGTCCTTTGGAAGTGCAGATCTCAGGTTTTCGAGAGATTTTACAAGAGGAGGGGTATCAGCAGGAGGCAGTGGTACATATTTCCAGAGCGTTGGCGAAGTAGAAGAGCCAGAGCCATGAGTCGGAGAATCCGATGTTGAACTGGAAGATATTTTTTCAAACAGAGGGCAAGTAGACAGCATCTTCCATAATTTATTCTTTTAATTTGAAAACATTAGAAGACCCACTATAAGTGCACAAAACAAAGTTTTACCTCAAATTCCACCCCTTTTTCAGAGGTAAGCCAGGAAATTTGACTTTCAAGGTAACTGAAAATGATTTCCGTAGTCGGATATGCATCTTCTTTCCCTTTGCTTTTAATCATATCGGAAATTGCGCAACGAAGTAAAGTGATTTGAGGTATTTGGGACATGTCGATTTCCTTCGCCTCTGTTGCTTTGATGATTTCAGGAACAGTGTTGCATTGTGCATAGTTCTCTGGCTCTTTGAAGAGATCAGGCTTTGGAAGAACAGAAAATGACTCAGAAAGTGACTCCTTCGTAGATGCAATGGAAGCGTTTAGTTGTCTCATCAAGGATAGTTGATGTGACTTTATTGAACGACGCGCGAGGGTGGTTTGCGTTATCCTGGGTAAAAGGAAGCGCTATATATTATCAGTCAGTTGAATTACACACGAATTATAGATAATACACACTTGGAACAAGAAGAGGATAACCGCAGAGCCACCTGCTAACCACGAAAACAGACGCGCAAGACCGAGAAGAAGAACGGGTAAATTGGAGGGAGGTGGCTGAGGATACGTTCTAGGAGGAATGCTAGGTACTTGAACAGGCTTTTGGTACATATATGTCAATGAGACACTGGTTGTTCAATGCACAGAAGAACCGTCTCACCAGATTCCGAAGCAACTCCTCGATCTCAACTTCATTTAGACCTTTCTCCGCGAGGAAGCTTCGTTTTGCTGCGGTGTCCTGAAGCTGCACTTGTGGAGAAACCAGAAATGAGCGTGCCCTTGCAATTAGTTCTGCCCTTCCGTCTAGCTGTTTTTGCTCTATTGTTTGAATAGGTGATACAGAATTGGAGTAGGATGAATCTTCGTTTGCGGGTTGCTGAATCGTCGTTTCGGACGCGGTCGTTGCTTGATTCACCGGCTGTTGCATATCTAATGGAACATCTGTAGTGTTTGAAGAAGAAGACTCTTTGTCTGGTGAGCTCGTCATAGAAGTAAATGTTCAGGAAAGATGAGAGCTGATGATGGCATATGTAATCTGGGGAGCCGGTGATATACATGTGTGCGGCCTTAACCGGCTATTTAGAGTCCGGCGGCTCATTTCATCTTGCTCTATTAGACGCCTTCCACAGTAGCTCCAGAGAAGAGGAAAACCAATGAATAACGCGCTTTGATATATTCAAATCATGGAACTAGCCTTTTCGCCAGCTTGCTGTATGTAAGTATGTCAAATTTAAACGATACATATGTTCATGTCGTCCTATTAATACTACAGAATAATTTCTCACCTTTTCTAGGCCTAACTACGTTGGACATCTCTCCTATGATCAGATACGTATTGCTAGTTGTCGTTATTGGTTTGAAATTCATCTCCAATGCAGTGACCGGTCAGCTTCATCCTTCACTTCCAGCTGAATACCAACCGCTGCCACCTCTGCGCCAACGCGCATTGATCCAAGATCAATGGATAGCAGCAAGGATTTCAAAGATTCCTTTACTGTTGCAGAGATATGATGTCCAGGCTTGGCTAGTGAGTTTGCCTGTCTTTTTCTTGTTCACTAGAAGTCAATCGTCTGTCATTGTCGTCAGCTTTGTCAACGTGAACACGCCGAAGATACAATTTGGTGGTCGGTCAAAAATGCTACGGACTTCGACGCTCATAGACGAACTGTACTCCTCTTCCACAATAATCAATCCTCTTTGGCAGGCGTCACGAATCCACTCAAGTGGATCGATAACACCGGAGATGTATGGCCTGAGCTACTGTCTACTCTCAATCGGTTTAACCCCACTCGCATCATGCTGAATACGGACGAGAATATTGCATTCGCGGGAGGACTTCACTCTGGCGAACACTCTGTTATTAAAAGGGAATTAGGAGAATACTGGATGAATCATACCGTCAATATACCGATGCTAGCGGTGGAATTCGTTGCGACAAAGGTACCCGGCCAACTTGAATATTATAATAAAATGCAAGAAAATGTTTGGGCATTACTTGAAGAAGGCTTTTCCGAGAAGGTTATCACACCCGGGATTACTACCACTGAAGTATGATCTTCGGTTTAGCCATTCCTAAAACCCTCTGACAACCCAATCCATCCATAGGATCTAAGTTGGTGGTTTCGCGAAAAAATGCAATGGTTAAACGTTACTACCTGGAACCAGCCTAGAATCTCTGTCATTAACAAGGATTCATACCCCGGATGGAAAGGCTCGGACGATGTCATTCAAGAGGGGGATATGTTACACATTGATTTTGGAATCACTGCGATGGGTCTGAATACCGATACTCAGCACCTGGCATATGTCCTCAGAACCAGTACTACCGACCCAGAAAGCGATGTGCCACAAGGCCTGAAAGACGGCATGAAGAAAAGCAATCGCATGCAAGATATCGTCCTTGACAATATGAAGCCAGGAATGTCAGGAAATGACGTGCTTCGCCTTAGTCTGGACCAAATGGAACGAGAGGGAATACAGGGGCAGATTTTTTCTCATCCCATCGGTGACTGGGGTCACGATGCGGGGAGCGTAATAGGTAAGTAAGGCCTTGCGGTTTCACACACATGCAGCCAGAAAAAAAATATTGGATCTTTTCTTGACGCTTTTGCGATCCCACATTCGTGGAAATACCACTGACCTTCTGATTAGGCTTTCTAAATCTACCCGAGTATGTACCAGTCGTCGGGGAGCTCCCAATCATATCAGGCACTTACTACAGCATTGAGCTATATGCCTACCATTTCGTCCCAGAGCGCAATGAGACCATCAGGTTTATGCAAGAAGAAAATGTTGTGTGGTCGGATGAGACTCGAAGTTGGAAATTTATTCGCGGGAGACAGGAGAGATTCCATCTGATCCGTGGCAATAGAAAGCCATCCATAGTGCTTGTAGAACAGACGTAATAGTAATAGGTGTCAGAGTTTCTCCTAAATGCAGTAAAGATATCCATGGAGGAGAAAATACGCTTTAATGAAGTAGTACAAATATCCAAGGCAAGAGAGTCACATCAAAACATATTGGCAAGCTTACTAGCTGCTTCTCGAGCGTCCAATCTTGGCCGCTGCGGTTGAACGCGCAGAGAACTTGACATTTGGTGAGGACGGAGTGATCCAAGAGGATCAGTTTGAGGCTGGCCAACCGGCTGCTGCGAGGGGCCCCGAGAAAGACCGCCATGCAAAGGCGAAGGAGCCACTGGATATGAGTCGCTGCGCAATGGATCAAAGGATGCGTTGGGTGCCGTTTGTTGAATGTTTGATGTTGAAGAAGAGAAAGATAGTGGTGAGGGCCTGGATGTAGTTTTGGTGACGAACATTGATTTGGTCCCATCAACAAAACGGCCACCTAGAGGAGGTTCGTCTGTGGTCACATTGGGTGTAACAGGCGGGTTATGAGACGCGGAAGAAGATGAGCCTTCACCAGGAGACTGGGAAGACATACGCTGGTTTGAAAACTGTTGGGAAGGCAGAGGAGAAGGTGGGGGTTGATTCGGCATAAAAGATCGACTAGATGATGCGGACAGTGGGTCTTGCCTGCCAATAGGGCTCTGAGGAAATGGAGAAGGTAAAGGACTGTCGGGCGAAGACTGGTATTGATTCTGAGGTTGCCCAGGAATTCTGTGAGGAACAAACCCATTCTGTGAGCTCATTCCGGCCGTATGAGGAGGTTGCATGTGCGGAGGTTGGTGGAAGCCATTTTTCAATGGAGCGGAAGGCGCAGGTGCGGCATGAGGCCTCTCAGAATAGTCTTCCAGAGGAGGAATTACAGAAGGTTTTGGAACCCCGTTCACTGCAGGTACAACCTTTTTGGCCGCATTACTAACGTCGACTCGAAGGGCTTCCAATTCGCGCAGAAGCTGACGCTCGTACATTATTGATGAACGTGCATGTTCAATGAGAGCTGTGGTAATGTCGTCGTTGGCATAGCGGTTGTGAGTCTCCAGTGCACGATGCAAATTCTGAGAAATGCCTTCCGCACGCTTAGCTAGGGTTTGTTCATATCGACTCGCCTGTCAAAGAAGAGCATTCAGAATCTGGGTAACCGAGTAAAAGAAAAGAATAACCTCCTCGATTTCCTCTAGAGCTTCGTCGACACGGTCAGCGCGGATATTTGAACTTGCCTTCAAGCGCTCAATTTGTCGACGTTTAGAAATTGTTGTTTTAACTGCGCTTTGGTATTCCTCCAAAACACCCGTTCGCATTTGTAGAGTCTCTTTTGCAGAACGAGCGTTCATCCCTTGATATCCAAGCGAATCACCGAGAATGACACATTCACTGATGGCTTGTGCGTGGTCGAGATCAGCAACGCTGTGCCATGTTCGACCAAGTTTCCGTAACGCATTTCCTAGAGGGGGGTGTGCTTCAGTGGTCGCGACATTAATGAGTTTGTTGCCCATTTCCGAATGAACGGTAGCAAGAGCTATAAATAATTTAACGTGCTCAGAGTTAATGATTTTTATCGATTCTGCAGTGACGACTGACCTTTCCGTGTAACAGCGAGCTTGTCAACAGCCTTGGCCGTCTCGAAGAATTGGCCTTCGAGTTTAGTTAACTCAAACCTTGCTCGCTGAAGTTCTTCGTCCTCATCAGGTACCCCGCGACGAATGATGTTAAACCCTGAAGAAGTCTTCCGTCTCGGTTTAGGGGTCGGCTGATAGCCAAAATCACTTTCAATGAATGACCGAACGTCTTCATCGTGGATTAAGATAGGATCTTCGCAAACTCTAGTGATCCACCTCTGCAACATTATTTTAACCAATCTATCGTCCTCTTCATCAGTAGGGGCAGAGGTTTGCGCAAGTGGTAAAGCAGGTATTATTGTTTGCGGGTTGTTCTGAACAATTGATTCGTAGAACTGTTGGAATTCAAGGTATGATCTTGACACATTGCGATAAGTGGTGCCGGTGAAGTTCGAAAGATTGGTCTATATACAGTCAAGTCAGGTATCAGTGCTCATCGTCTCTAGCATTATACATAAAAATTAATACCTGAGCATCAAGTTTAACAAGAATGTCACGTCTGTTCCTGTCTAAGCCATTAATTCGCACTCTCAAATACGGCTCGGGCTTTTCATATTTGGTGCCATTAGAACCAACGGTTTCTCGAGGTGAGATGAGTCCAGCATCGGGTTGGCCGTATATCTGGGGTTCCTTTCCGTAAAGTCCGGGTGAGGGTCCTTTGTCAGGTGTTGGAGGTATTGGTGAGGCGCGGGGCATGTTTGGAATGGATGCTGGAGTGTGCGGTGTGGTAGGCCATGGTGGAGTGTCATCATTCTCCGTTCCACCGAATACAGAGCTAGTATTGCTGAGCGGGTCAAACATTACAACTCGAGATGAACAGGACTGCGATTGTCTGATCAAGCGAGGTTAGAGTCAAGAGCAGAGAGAATACCAGCACCGCGCATGTAGGGGGCTTTGCGCGACTGTCATTACGTAAGGACAGTACCCTGTCGTTTTCCAAGGGAATTCGAAACCATATATATATATAACTACAAGACTTGTCCATTAATTTCAGGTAGTATAAAGCACGGGTAATGAGCGACAAGGTATCTACCACTAAGAGTGATATAATCCAAAAATAATAAAGTAGTTAACGTCCGTCCATGAATCGTGGCAACTTGTGTCCCGGAGCAAGCAAAAGCAAAAGTCAAAGGGTGCTATCCTAAAGCATTAAAGCGCTGAATCATACATCGAGTTCGTGACAATCCAAAAGCAAAGAACGGTGGTCTTTGATCAAGGCGATGGGCAGTCAGGGATTGTTATGTCTTTCAGGGTGCGACTGTAGTCAACGAGGCAAAGTCAAAATAAGTAGTCGATAAATAAGACTCGAGTGCGTACTCTTGGTTAAAGATACCCCAGTGTCCTTCAACCCCGCCGTATTTCACGTCCTGAATGGGTTCGTTAGCCAAGGAATGAAATAGTTTATAATCTGCAACATACTTTCCACTCCTCGTCGAAGTACTATTTTATAAACGAAGTAGTTAATATACATCGGAAATCGAGCTGGTTATAATACTTACCTCAAAGAAGAAATAAGGAATTTCTGCCTTGTTAGCATCACAAACGAAAGTGTCAATGAATTTTTGCAGATTGGCTACAGAGGCAGCAGCGAAACCGTTGCTCTTGTTCGATTCATCTTTAGAGTCCTACGAGTCAAATATAAGCATATTCTCCTTGTTCCCAACAGTTGAAGGTCACTAACCGTTGGCCAGCCAGTCTCAGCGATGTACATTTTGGGCTGGAAAAGACTTAACATAAAAAGACAAAGACCTATTTTCTTCCGAGACTTGCCTTATTTGGCAACAATGCAGCAGGCTGGACATTTGTTTCTTCGAAGAATTTGGTTACCCAAGGTGATGCCTCTTCAATGGTGGTATTGGCAAACCAGGCATGAACATTAGAGAGCTGGAGAAAAAATTTAGAGGATGATCCATGAGGGGGAATCAGGATTGGACGCACACCATAGTCCACAGATTCCAGCACTTTGTTGCTAAAGTAGCTTCCCGCGTCCGAATTCCCAACGGGGATAGTCTTACCCAAGTTCAAGGATGCTAACATATTTCTGGTGTCCGCAATGTTTTCGATGAGAATCTTGGCACCTAGTAATGAGATGAGCGATAGTCAGAGTTTTACTTATGATCAACACTGACCTTCGTCGGCTTCAGCGCTGTTAACATCTTCGATTTTGCGGGGAGTTACGTAGCTAAAAAGAAAACGTCAGGCTTACGATATCTCCCATCTGCAAGAGAACCCGTACTTGAGCATGAACTCATTCCCAACTGTTATTCCTTCAATGTTGTCAGCACCGTACTTTTGAAGTGCTGCTTTAAGCACGTCGCGTTGGCGTTCATATGCTCCAGGATCTCCTTCGACGACGTAATTGCCCAAGTATACTTTGAGGTCAACCTTGGTTTGTTGAATCGCTTCTAGCTATTGGAAACAGCGGAACGGTTGAATATATCTTCATAGAAAAAATAGAAAAATTACATACCACAAGAGCAGCCTGATCGCAATCCGCTCCATAAAGTCGGATGCGGCTTGTTAGTTGCGACATTAACTACGATGTGCATTTAGTAAAGGTTCTTCGACGAGGTGAGTGATTAGGGCATACTTGAATATCTTTGATGACATCCTCTGGTGGAATGTTAGCTTACAAGATGGAAGTAACGAAGAAAGGTAACAATAATTACCCAGCTTGCTGGAGCATCCGTGATCTGGGAGTGATCCTTCCGGAGTATAAGCCAAACCGTAAAAGGATTTACGAAGTCGTGCATCCTTCACAAAGACGCTCGGATCGCCTGACGCTAGGGTTGAATTTGATGAACTTCCACTGGTAGAGCTGCTTCCAGAGCCACTCTTGCTGCTAGCAGTCGTTCCACTAGAAGACTTGTCTTTATTGTTCTTCGATACGACCACGCCCACAACTACTCCAATAGCAATGAGGACGATGATGCCAATAACAGAACCAAAAATCTGAGCAGCGTTAGTCCACTAATCCCATAGAAAGACAATTTATGTCGGGGCGCGTACAATTAATTTCGAGCGTCTGCTTCTCTGTTTTTGCTTCTCCAAAGTAGCCGACTTTTCAAGAGATTGGTAAGTCGAATCCATCTGACAAAAAGGAGTGAAAGGAGAGGGGAAAGCGGAGAGGAGGAAGGAAGTTCAAGGAAGGGGGACGAATACTAAGAGGAAAGGGAAAGGATAGGATATGTATCACCATGGTGTATCGTCACCTTGCTACATAACCCGCAAACGAACGAATAAGATCTTGGCGGTGTGCCAAGTTGCACAACATGTGAGTACTAGTGTCAGAACGGGTCAGTAGAGGCTTTGCCCTTCCCTGTCTTGAATATAATTTTCTAATTGAGAGCCTAGCGGTCTTGTCTGATATGTAGTCATTGTATAGCAACAAGGAGTAGCCAGTACAAGTAATCCCTGAGCCTTGGAGGGTCGCTATGAATTCTGAAACAACAAGCAAGGAAAGTTTTAGTAGGGCTGGCACCAGTGACTTGTGTTTCAAGCGACGCGGTCAATTATTTGTAATTTTAGATCCCGGTTGTCCTACATACGCGCATAAATACATAACAAATTATAATAATCAATAAATAGATTTAGCTCCTCCTTCCATCCATAAAGGTAACATGTGTCCCATCCTCAACACCTTCGTGCGTAGGTATTTATCGAGGTCCTCCCCGTACACCGCTTTGCCACCAAGTCCCGTAGGGCCGTTCGTCTGCTCAACCTTGTCGGGTTTGTAAGAAGTCAAATTTAATTGTGACCCATTTTCTGCACTCTTCTCCTCGTTTTCGGCATGTCTACGTTGCCAGCTAAGAGGTATCATAGGCACATGTTCCGTCACAGGTATACCTTCCTTCTTCAGAGCCCCGACCTTGTCTGGATTGTTCGTCAAAACTCGGACTCCGCGCGATATTGAATTGGGGCCGTCGCCGAGGCCAAGGTCGCGGAGTATTGCAGCAGCAACCTCATACCCTCTCTCATCCGCCTTATGACCGAGCATCAAGTTGGCGGTAACAGTGTCGTGCCCCATATCTTGTAGATTGTAGGCGCGGATTTTGGAGAGGAGCCCAATTCCGCGCCCTTCTTGACGGAGATAGATGACAGCTCCGCGACCAGGTATTGTTTTCTCGTAAGGACGGGATGGAGAAGCTGGAAGAACGATAGGTTGAGATATTTGTCGAATGGCTTCATCGAGTTGTTCTCCGCAATCACAACGCATGCTTCCGATAGTCTCTCCAGTGAAACATTCGGAATGAATACGGATCAGCGGTGGTGGGATCGAGTCGGTGGCTGTCGAATCACTGGGAGACAGACTATGTAGTAACGGTTTCGACGCATGCTGTGAGTGAGAAGAGAGTCGGCCGACATAGGCGCCCCTAATGATCCGCTCCATTTCTGTCTCATTTTCGCTCCAGACGGCTTCAAGTGAAGAAGAACGGATTGGGGGTAAGTCGGGGACGATATCAGAGGATTCAGTTAGTTGTACTGGATCAATGACAATTGCCAAATGTTCTTTGGAATCACGATTATTGTGGTATAAATGTAGGAAAGCAGGTCCATGAGGTGTGGGTATACGGGTGCGAGCCATGCATTTGACTTGTACATTTGGAGACTGATTGACGGGGGACAATGTGGATTCGGAAACATGATGGGTTTTCGTCGATTGTGGTTTATTTTCTGATATTGTGGCGGAAGATGCGAGGGAAGGCCGACGTTTCTTGGAAGGGAGTGGGAGATTTTCTGCCGACTTTAGCATATCAATCTCACGTGGATGATCGTTTTCCTTCCCTGCCTCCAAGGTGTTCAGACGTTGTCTGCGTGGAGCCTGGCGGCTCACATACGCCAAACGCTTCCGTTCTGCCTTGGAAGATAAGTCTTCACCGGTAAACTTTGTCCAATCCCATGCACCCTCTGCTTGAGGCAACATGACCCCAGGAAAAAAGTCGTGGTGGTAGTGATTCCTGGTCACATGGGGGCCCGACGCAGCAGCAGCAGCGATAAGGAGAGGGTCGAGTGCAGCATCGCGTCTGGCGAAAGCGGTCTTTGCTTTTTGAGGATCTGGACCAGTGAGAACTTGGAGTAGAGTATCGTCCTGAATGTCTTCAGGAGAAGGAATTTGAGTGAAAGTCATGTATGTATGTATGGAGAGAGAGAGAAAAAGAGATGGAACAGAGTAGAAAAGAGACTCGATGATATGGTCGGATTACAAGCAACCGTAAGCGCTATTTCTAACGGCTTATTCACATGCCGGTGACCGGGTAGTAAGATTACATAATCCCGTCACGATGATTAACTGTATTGATCTTGAATTAAGCTCTTACAGTTACACACATACTTGAACGCGGGCGTTTTTCTGTTCTTGTTCATAACTATGGAATCATAGCCTCCTCATTCTTTCATTTCCAATGTTATTCGGCCTTTTCTTCCTCTTCTTTGTGTTGTAAGTTTCTTTTTCTTTTCGGCGTCCTTTCCTTGAGCTTTCTTTCTAGTGTTTCCGCTGCCCCATCTTCCTCTTCGTCGTCGCTCTCGGCTCTTTCGTCTACATCTTCGTCCTTTACGTTGCCAGCTTCCTCTCATCGCTTTCTTGCTTCAACGTCACATAGACCCTTCATTACCAATCGTCCTCATAGCGTACCTACAGGTGGCCATCATCAATCTGTCGAAATCATATCACGACCGACACTACCGACACCCCACTCAAGGCCTATTACTCACCCGCGACCGACTGGCATCTTCCATACACCTACTCCAGCCAATTCAAATCAGAGTACTATAGCCATTGTTTTCGAAGTACTTGGCGGGTTGGTCGGGTTGGCTATCCTGTATTCTTTCTTTCGGTGTTGCAACAACTATAGGAACACTCCGAGGCGAGACAGAATTGCCGATGTATTACAGAGACATCAACTACAAAGAGAACTCGAGGAGATTGAACGCAATCCTGCAATCTTGCGTCGCCCCTCTCTACGCGAACCTGCACCTCCATATTTTCCCCGTCCTCCGTCCTATGATGATTTGGCCCCTTCACTTATGAGGACAGCACCACCTCGTACAGAATATGCCCCCCTTGTCACGTATAGCCCTCCCCCTTCTCCACCAATGTCCCAGAGGCCGTTACCTTCTTCAGAGCCTACTGCGCATCGTCCTGCGGAATTTACACCATCTCTGCCAAGCGGATAGATAGCATTGTTGTCCGCTTTTTTCACCACTTCCTTTTGGTTTATCCACCACACTCCGCAGCTGCAGACCTAAACGGTCATCCGACACCGCCTCTTTCGGTACCAAAATAGAGAACCGAGAACAAATCTTTTCTTATCGTGGGTGTGTACCCACGATGGAGGATGGTGTCTTCTCACCAGCGGGACGATGTATCAAGCAGAATTTGGAGACTAATTGAATTCCATGACGCGGAGAACATGTCTTTGGATACCACACCCACGGACTGCAGATCAGTATTTACTGTAATTCTTTTTTTGCACGCAATCATCGTGCATAATCGATTCAAAGGACATTCTACATACATCATTTTTAGATTCAACTACATACTTCTATGCCGCTCATCTTCGGTGTGTCAGGTTATCACGGTACCCACGAGGTTTCAATTTTTTGCGCGCTGGTTTCATAGGAAAGGAGGCCGGTAGGAGTCTCATAGGCAAAGGGTAATTAAACAGCTGCTTTTTACTATGCGACTAGTCTATAATGTAACGATATTAGACGGTGAATCGAGCCCATGATGGGAGTCATCAGTCGCTATGGCCCGCTATGGGCGCCTGCAATGATTTCTGAAAGGTTAAGGTGGTCACGGTCTTTTATCGGAGGTGGGCCGACCGATACCGAGACATGGGTGCATAGCTGCAGTCTGCTTACATACGTATGTAGGGACATACATCATCCACCTTACCGCATTTTCTATCCATTTAGTGCAATACGCGTTCCATGTCCATGCGGAAAACATGAGCTCTTCAGTAGTTGAAAACCCTGCTCGGCAAGGCGAAAAGAGAAAGTCAGTCTCTTTCCTCAAGCCTACCTTTTCCCTCTAATGGCTCTCTTTTTAAGCAGACGTGATGAACCCACACAACAGGCTCCCCAGCAGTATCAAAGCGTCAACAATTCAGCCACACGCGAACGCATAGTAGAAATCTTATCTAACACAGCCAATGGGTGTCTGTCTGAGCTTGGGTACTATCCGGGCATGTGGGTGAAACTGAAGGAATTGGAACAGCAAAACGCAAAATGGCAAGAGGAGAATGTGAAGCTTTATCAAGACAATCGAAGGCTCGTGAAAGTTGTACAACAGAACCAGGCAGTTGTAAACAACATAGCCGTTGGGGACAGAGAAAGAATCGACCGCATCACAAATCTAGAGCTTGAAAACCGACAGCTGAAAGAGGAGAAAACACGGATGACCTTACTTCACGTCGAGTTGTCGAAGAAATATGATTCCCTTGTACAAAACTACAGTCTTGCGTATAACCAGGTCCAGCACCTCACTGCGGAGATCCATGCCCTAAAGATCCAAAACCAACAGAACGCGACCGCTCAAAGAATGTCACCCGGAATGTCGATGATACCATCAGGACAAGCCAGACAAGATAATCAAGGACGTAAAGCTAGCTCGCCCATCATTATTTCTCCATCCCACACCCCGGTATCGGCTCTAGGTCAGGGACACCCTTCCATGCCCATTCGATCAAATGTCCGAGCGTCCATTTCTAATCCTCCATCACGGAGATCCTCCTTGAACATCGTCAGTGAGTAATTGTTCGAGCATTACTAAATAACAAACGCCGTCAAAGTCATAACATCACTCTCCATAGGCCCTTCGACATTACCCGATGGTTACGGTCAACAAATAGTATGTCATATTTTTTATGACTAGTAATAACTTATTTTAAGATGGCCACTAGTCTTCTTCTCCTTCCGTGATAAACGCCCCGCCTCAATTTATTGCGTCAAACTCTGGACCAACGGTATGCCCCACGCCGTCATGAAAAAATTATTATTATTGACTGTATGTTAGCCACAGGCTCTATATCCACAACAGAATGGACCATCGAATCCAGAGCAACATTTTGGAAATGGTTTTCCTCAAAACTTGCCTAGACGCGCTTCCCATACTGGCGCGTTCCATCCATATGCGGGCCACCAGCCGTCTATGAATGCTGCTCAACCTGTTCCAACAACGCTGCAATCGAAGGTAGCTAGCAGACCCACATCTCGAACAAATTCAACTCCTTTACCGACCTTGACTACTACCATGAATCAACCTCCCACCGCAAACACACAGCAAGCACCTCTGAGTGCTTCCGCTATCCTCGCTGCCCGACCTTCTCTTTTTGCGCCGCCTTCACCTTTTACTTCTCCTCGAAGCACTGAAGCATATGGCCTGCCCTCGCCAACCCAACTTGACCATGCCAACCAGGCCAGTACTATTGCACCTAATGATACTTACATACAAGCCCCCCCTCCCATGCAACCACAGCCGACCCTTCTTGCCCCCCAACCTTCAAAGCCTATTTTCTCTCCTCAGCATCCGATGTTTTACCCGACTAATCACAATGTGAACCCCCAAGTTCCTGTTTCTTCTCCGCGTGTAAACGTTCCTACATCCCTTCTTGCAAATCAGGCATTGTTGCAGGACCAACAACAGTTGACTCCGGAATCAAATACGATGGAAACTGATCAGAACTTGCCCCAGCTGCTTCAATCCCATACTCCTCATCCATCACTTCTTTCTGACTCCATGATTGTGCAAGCCGATACAGTCGATACTGTGCAACCAAAGATAGAGCCTGATCTCACGTCAGAAAATATTTTCACTGCGGACAACCAGGCATCTGAGCAGCAAAGCCAACACATGGCCGACGATGACGATGACGACGATATGGTTGAGCTTGGACCTGACGGTCTCCTACTGCCCAAAGACTGCTTCCCATCGATCTTTGAGGACATGGGTGATGGGAAGCTAATTTGTAAACTTTGCGCGTAAGCACTTTCTTATTTATGCTTGGCCTGGCAGGCGCTTAACATGGTATAGGCACCGTTATGAGCAAGGTATCCAGGAACAACCCACCGAACCTTTCGTCAATTGCACCGACGAGCAGCTTGAAAAACATTGTGTTGACGAACACAATGATGCTTGGGAGATGTTGCGCAAAGGCATGGATGATTAAGGAACATAGCCTGCCTGCCTTGCAAGCAAGTGCAATTATCATGATGTTATATATTACGTTATGCTACGATATACCTATTTTTTGAGGGCGTGTTTAATAATCGGTATCTTATTATCTTGGTGTTCAGTATACTAATAATATTGGTCCTTTTGCAAATACTCATTTTTGACTAACAGTCAGGTTTAAAGTCTTGTTTGACACTAGACTGGGTCAGCCTCTGTTCCGACAGAAGAAATGATACGAACAGCCAAAATCTACTAGGCAACTTTCTTTCATTTCGATGAACAACGCGATACCGGGGAAACCTTCTGAAAGTCTACCTGGGCCAATTTTGCTTGATGGACTTCTCCAATCGTTTCTCTTGGGAACAATTGTAAATCAAGCTTTCAAGTATCTGTTGGACTACCGCGACGATACCCGGAAAAAGAGGGCTTTTGTTATCTCTGTGATATGTCTCTCGGTGTAGGCACATCATATTATGCTGATCATGCTATCCCATCGTAAGTAACTTCTTGACCCAGCCTTCAGACGATGCTGGAAGACTACAAAGTTTGGAGGACATTGATTCTACGCCGTAAATGGGTGAGCTAACTCTTCCGCTGGTATCAATTCATCATCTTCCTTTATGATGATAACAGTTATCCATAGTCGACAAGTCAGATTGAATGGTCCGACTTGTTTCTTAACGGTTGCATCTGCTGGCTATGTGAAAGCTTTTACATTAAGAGGTCATGGAAGGTTCGTAAATTTTTCCCAGCTACACCACGAGTATCATGGAAATCTGACATGGAATGGACAAGATGATGGACAGGAATAAATGGGTCCTCGCACCCCTGACTATCCTTTCAATGGTTATTATGGCAGCCAACTTGTACCTTGTCCGTTCTTCAATATCATAATCGGAAAATATGTTAACCATCAGTCCTTTCAGGCCGTGGCTATGGGTATTGCCTTCCGCAGTCTTGAAGGAACGGATGATGTGAGGGTGATGGAGCAAAGTTCAGCGAAGGTCTGTTTACTTATATGATGTTTTCGAAAGACCTTGGCTGCCAGTCGTTTCATTTTGCCATCGGTACGGTTAGATCAGCTGTCGGCTACCAGTTTCATCTGACTAGAATTACTTTAGACTATTGTTGCATTTTCTTTCTGGATTTTTGGGTCATTAGGTACGTTACTCACGTCATAACTTAAAATAGACGCCCATTGATTAACCATTGATCTGAACCTAAAATGGTTAGTTCTCGAAATGACGGTGTCAATATTGCGTAAGTTCCCACGTTCCGACTCTGAAATAATTTCTTAACTTTCGTCGCTTTTAGTTATGGTGTCTCTTTGGCATTCAAAAACGGGATTACGGGAAGTGGACAAGACAGTGGTCAAGGTTATACACATCACTTGGGAGTCTGCCGTTCTTCCTTCCATATGCATGATCATCGCTGTGGGGTTGTACCATGCTGCGCCCGTAAGACACCATACAGTTCTTTCTCTTCTGATCATCTCTGAAATATTATGGTTAGAGATTAGGAGATCACCTCGTTCTGTTCTTCGTTCTGTTGACAGGAAAATTCTATACTTTCGGAATGTTGCGAACTCTCAATTCACGCCAGAACCTACGCCTTGATATGCAATCACACGAGTTTGGTCGCACTTCCTTGAGCAACTGGGATTGGGACCAAGCAACCCTCCGTACAATCAGTGAGAGAAAGCAATCAGCAGGTTCCACAGCCGAGGTATTACTTGTCGCTGACAGTTTCAGTTTTGCTTGGTTATCTATCGCTTATCATATTTTAGTTTTTGGATACTCCGGCTTCAGCAGGGGAAAATAGGGAAGACATGTCATGCGACACCTCCATTGTCACTATTCCCTTTGTATCCAGCATACAGGTCAATACACCTTCGATGGACGCCTTGGAAGCCGGGGAATTCCGTCAAAGAGTCCTCTCTGGAGATAATGAGGATTCGGAAGAAATCAGTGAGGTTGCCAGACCATTAGATACGATGATCTAATTCTTCGATACACCTATTCAACCTAAATATTTACATTGAGTTAGACTTGTATTCCTATGGAACATTGTTAGTTGCACGCCGGCCGAGATTTAACTTAGGGTTCGATTGAGGCGGCCAAAGCATTTAGCAAAGTCTCCAAGCGTTTCGCTTCATGGGCAATCAGTGTAGTATTCTTGTCGTATGTAATGGCTTCCGTCAGAGCCGGGAAAGTAGTTGCTCCGTAGCCTGGTCGTGGTACTTAGACGAGATTAACAATACAATGTTGATCGACACTTACCGAGCCACTTGCCGGGTGCTACTCCCAGATGCTTATACCATTCCCTGTCCTTGATACCATCGTCAGAGATGAATCCTCGCTCGAAGGACATCAATTTCTTGTTTGCTCGCCCTACCCGCTTGGCTGCTTTGATAAACCTACGAATGGGATACGGCAATGGCAATGCTTTCGTTGTAGCGTCGGAGTCGTCATTCTCCTCGAGAATTTCTTCGGCGTTATCCTCGGAATCAGCGGCGTATTCGAGATATTCTTCCCAGGATTCAGCACTGCGGAGGCTCAACGTGTGTAGCTCAACATCAGTAGGAGGCGCGACGCCGAATATGCCTTTTATCCAATCAGCAGTTCGTCGAAGGACGCCACTGTGTCGTCTAATATGCCTAGGCCCGTTGCGGCCTTGGAACGGAATATGCCTAAGAAGCTTCTTGAAATCCTCCTCGGCATCGAACTTCTCCTTGTCTAGTTTGAAGCTGGCCTCTTGCACAGATTTAATCGACTTGCGAAGAGAAGAGAAGTCAACATCCTCCGAAACTACCCCAAGACTAGGAACGAGGGCGTCCACTCTGCGATAAGTGAGCATTATACATTTGGGCAACACATAAACTCGAAATAGAAACCCACTTTTTCAGATAATCGTCGAGTTCGAGAGCATATTGTGTGGTATTGATGGGCAGAATGATCGAATCTGTCAGACGCAGACCTAGCAGACCTAAGAGTTTAGCGACAGCAACCTGGAAATACCAAAGTTCAGCATGAAATTTTTTCTCCATCATAATTGAGTAAAGCTCACATGACGGTGGAATCCACGGTCCCCATATCTTTCTTGCCAGGATTGAGAATCATAAATGGAGTGATAGTGGTAAACCGCGTCAGTGGGAGTGTATCCAAACCCTTGGTCTGAGCTAGCAACGCCTAATCTTTGTAGGAAGACAGTAAAGTCACTGCCACTTCCCAGGGGTTTGACGTGAGTCTTAGAAGCTTGAACTTCGCTTTGCTCTTTGTGATAAAGTTCCATAAAGTCGCTGTCAACAGAAACCAGGGAAGCATTCTGCATATTGAGATGCTCAGTATAAGGTCCATCGTCCGTGGTAGCGTCCCAGAGTGTCTTCCCGTCAACCGTAGGATGCGCCACGTCATTGGCACTTCTCTTGATAATATGAGCGAGAGAAGGAGATGCAGAGACGTGCAATCGCGAGCCGGAGACGGATACATCGACGTTAAGGTAGGCCACGACATGCTCTGAGATCCAAGAAGAAAAGTCTTCGCCCCATTCTGTGCTGCCAACCAATCCATACTAAGGAAGGTAGTGAGTTACTCGTATACCAGCTTTCCAGTCCAGTAAACTTCACCTCTTCAGCATCCCAACTGGCAATGACAACTACATAGTGAAGTTAGAATTTATTCCGGCCATAGTCATTGAAAATAATCACCAGTCCTTAAAGGCTTCCACCCTTTCCTTAATAAAGCTCCATATCCACGAATGATTTCATGGAGAGAAACGGTTCCACTAGTGGGATCAGCAGCACCCATTACCCAAGCTATAGTTTTTTTATCTTCAGATTTACTATAATGGGGTTGGAATCATGAAGGAGTACAGACCATCTCTGTGGCATCCAATGACGACAACTTCGCTCTTGATATGACCTGGAATAGACGCCATGACATTCCAGATAGGCGTAACCTTCGTGTCGACTAGTAAAATCATAGGGTCAATGAGTTATCATAATAGCATATAAAGTCTCGAAAAAAGATACCATGATTGACAAGCCTGACGCTGCGTTCACTGGACCTTCCACTGAGACGTTTGTTGCCTTCTGCATCATGGGTATATATTTCACCAATTTCTGCAATCAACTTCTGAGCGTTTGCCCAAGAGATGGGCAAGCTAGGAATTTTCGGTATATTTGATCCTTCGGTACGTTCTGCATCTGGATAGGCGGGATAGCCTGGAGTGGTGGGGTCTCCTGGGTACGAAGAAAGATACTGAACGCTTCCGCGTTGAACGGAAGAAGGGTTCCTAGCTGGCCCAGCAGGATAAGGAGGGTAGTCATTCTTCACTGTTACATAGCCGTCATCGCGTGGGTCAGAGTAGATAAGAACGCCTGCAGCCCCGAGCTCCTCTGCCCCCTTGATCTATACAGTTTCATCCTCAACTTTTTGAATTCGAGACTGATACCATATCTATCGTACCTTAAGGCCTCTGAAATTGGTACCATACCGGGCGATCACGATCTTACCGGTAAAGTTAGTTCCTTTGGACACAAGTTCGTCATAGTCCTACAGTTAGTTTAATCAAATTGGAACGATGATAATGGACAACGATCGACATATGATAATGTACCTCTTTCCTGCCGTAGTCCACAAATATCAATTGTCCAGTCACGTCTCCGTCGTGACTTAAACCATGCCAAGTTGGAATTGTATCTCTGTACTTGTGAGCATCCTCGTCGCGTGGATCACCGTCTTCCACTAGATCAGCGGTCCAGATAGGTTCACCGTCACTACCCAGAATCTCCAAGCCTTGCTCTGTGCCTGTATTTAGAACAGGATAATATGTGTCAATCCATGCAGTAGGATGAGTTGGAGCGTGTGGCTCAGTGAGCCGAAGAGTGGCGTTCCGAGAAAGAGCAGACCCTGCATCGTATATGGGTGTTTGAGGTGCCTTCCTAATCCCTAGTTCGTCTTGTAACAGATGAAGAATAGTCTTAGCATCCAACAAATCTTCTGAGCTTCCTGCAAGGTGAGGATGAGTTGCATATGCACGAGATGCCTCTAACGCGCTCTCAGAGTTGGGTGTAGCGCTAAAATAAGGTGAGGAATGAGGCGAGATAAACATTGAGCTTTACTTACAGGAATAGTTTTTCTCGTTCTTCTAATGAAAGCCGGCGGTGGGGTAGTCGCGGTTTTGGGTGACCAAAAACGGTTGTATTCAAGGAATGAAGCTTGGAGGAGAAGAAATCCTGGGGTGTGATAGCCCGAACAAGGGTTAGGACTAACACAACGGCGGCACAGCGCAGAATGACAACTTTGCGTCGTTTCTCTGCGCGTCGACGACCATTAAGAAGCCACTGCTGTTTGTCGAGCAGATCATCGAGCTCCTTTGAAGTTTGCGGGGGCTGTTTTTCAATATCCATGACAATCATGGCGAGAGAAAAGGTGGAGCTTTATAAAGCGCAGCAAGGCGAATTAACGCGTTGTGATGAAATGATTGCATCAAATGGCCCCTATGTAATTGTAATCGCCGCACCGGCGGCCCACTGCACTCTTATCCTCAGAGCCTTCTATGGATGCCGAATCCCACATCTCCAATGTTCCTTGTGATCACCTTCAGAAATTGCGACATATCATGAGTATTTTGTCATTCTTTATCTTCCTTTCTTCTCATTCCTACGATGACCAAAGGAAAGGAGGTCATGGATCGTTCCAAGGGCGACCCACCCTCTTTGCCTCTGCCAACTCAAACACCTATATCTTCTAATAAGAATATCAAGACTCGCGTAGGCAATTTTGTGCTTCTGAGCATTTTACTCGGCCTTTTCTATGGATTTCAATTTTCTGACTTCAAAGTCGATCACAACCATGGACATGGCAAAAAACGCCCCCTCTTTGGCCAACAGGCTGAAATGGCCTTCCTGTCAGTACAGTCCCATGATAATATCTTACTGCTTTGGTTCGATTTTTTTTTCATGCTGTAGCTCAGTCCCAGATGGCGAGAAATGCATCCAGGCATCCAGGCTCTTTGCATCGAAGCCACATATGGCTGGAACTCCTGGTGATTTGGCAACTGCAAAAGATTTCCTTGGTCTCCTCCAGACAGAGCTAGGTATTACTCCCCCGTCAGAGGAGCCTATTTTCCCAGCAGGATCTTCTGAATCCCAACATGCTACACGTTCTATACCCAGGTCTCACAGGCCAAGTGCTTGGATTGACACATATTATCCAGTCATGAATACACCTTTGGAACGTAGTCTTCAGATTGTCGATCAAAACGGAACATCTCTTTGGGAAGGAAACCTCATTGAAACTACCGATTCAACTGACCCTGAGGCTGGAAAATATTTTGATGACGTACCTACTTTCCATGGCTTGAGTCAAGGCGGCGATGTTACGGGCCATGTCGTCGACGGAAACTACTGCACTCAAGAAGTACGTATATCTTTCTGTGTACGGAGGCTGTAGCTCATTCCTCCATAGGACTATCAGAAACTTGTCAAGAATGGTAAGCCGCAAAATAATTTTTTTAAACCGTGTATTTATTTCGTTCAGGCGCCAACTTGAAAGGCGCCGTTGTTCTATGTCGATATGGCGGCATCTTCCGCGGCTTGAAGGTAAACAGCAACAAGTTCGGAGGGAAATGAATTTAATAACTGATCATCCGACAACCAAAGGTCAAAGGAGGACAAGGTCAGTGTTCACTGCCACTCATGTCGCAAAACACGGCGATTTCACCTCACATTATTTGCCCTTTAGAGCTTGGTGCTGCAGGTGTTCTCATATACTCCGACCCTCGAGACGATGGTACTGTGACCACCGAAAACGGATACCTCCCGTATGATGCTTTTCAGAGCACACTAATACTCATTATCTCACACTTTTTCCAGTTATCCATATGGTCCAGCTCGTAACCCGACATCTGTCCAGCGCGGAAGTGTCCAGTACCTCAGCGTCTATCCTGGTGATCCTACAACACCTGGATATCCATCCTACGAGAATAGCACAAGGACGGAGGGGTCCAACATTCCTCTGATTCCTAGTTTACCAATCTCTTGGGAGAATGCTGCTACGCTCTTTAAAACCTTGACAGATGGGGACGTGTATGAAGGGAAGCGAGTGAGGCTGGTCAACAACGGTGAATCACCCTTCTAATTCAATGGGCGTCACTGTCGCTTAACTGATCATTGTGTAGTAAATACGAGAGTCATTCCTATCTGGAATACCATGGGGGTCATCCCTGGCTTCATTAAAGACGAAGTTGTAGTCGTGGGTAATCATCGCGATGGTGAGTCCCTCTTTAAGCTCAGAACTGTCAGAGGACTTACTCAGTAAAATATAGCCTGGGTAAAACATATTTAATGATTACGACCGGAATAAAGCTTACCAATTTTATGATAGGTTATGGGCGCCGCTGACCCTTCAAGTGGAACGGCTTCAATACATGAAGTCGTACGCGGCCTCGGCCATTTACTACGAAATGGTTGGATACCTCTAAGGACCATCGTCATTGCTAGTTGGGATGCAGAAGAGGTGAAACTCCAGAATTAGTACTACTCGTATATTCGTAACGTCCTGACAATTTGCAGTATGGTCTGATTGGAAGCACAGAGTGGGGAGAAGATTTCCCTGATTTTATTGACCAACATGTAGTGGCGTATCTCAACCTAGGTAACTACTGTTTTCTTCCCTATGTCAATTCCTATCCAATGATTTTCCGTAGATAGCTCTGTTTCTGGATCACGATTTGGTGCCTCTGGGTCACCCCTTCTATCGCATTTCATTCGCGAAACTGCTCAGGCTATTGAACACCCCACGGATAAAGGACGCACCCTTTGGGATGCGACCAAAGACGGCGGGAAATTATTTGGAAATAGTAGTACAAACACCATGGCAATCAACTCTGAAGTTATCTCTATGAAAGAAATGGAAATCACAGCAGCAGATAGTGTTGGAGTTTCGCCTCTCGGATCTGGAAGTGACTACACCGTATTCTTGCAGAGGAGTGGAGTATGTCGCAACCTGTTCCAATATTCGATTTTAACTTAAACCACTTTTTTGAAGATCGCCAGCACTAATGGAGGATTTAGTTCCACTCTTCATGACCCTGTTTATCATTACCACTCTGTTTTTGACTCGGAAAGGTGGCAAGAAGTGTATGCCGACCCCGGCTTTCACCGTCATGTAGGTTATATTTCAAGAAGAATATCGCATCGTACTCAAAGTATGCATGTAGGTTGCCGTGGCTAAATACCTTGGTCTGCAACTTCTTCGGCTGTCAACTTCTTCTGTTCTCCCTTACAACACCACACATTATGCCTTTGAATTGGAATTATACCTCAACAAGTGAGTTGATTGGAATAATTATCCTATGATATTTCACAATACTGACTATGTGGTGCAGGGTTGAGGATATTGCCTCTAAAGCTTTGCTTGATGTGGAGTTCCAACCGTTGAAGAAGTCGATCAGGAAACTTCAGAAAGCGAGCATTGCACTGGATAAGGAAAAAAGCAAAGCACAAAAGGACCTCTCAAAGCTCATTCAGAAATGGAAGAAGAAGCATCACAGGTGGCACAAGCTGAAGAGGTTAGCACGAAAGATTCGGTGCAGGGTGAAGAAAATATTTGGTCGTAAATGCGCTTGCCCACACAAAAGAAGGGACACAGCTGAAGTACTGGGCGAGGCTATAATTGATCATGATATCTTCATGGGAATGGCCCTTCACGAAGGACTAGAAGGTCATATCCAATTACTAGGCCAACACCATCCTCATCATGGACACGGTCTTCCCTTGAGGAAGCTCCGCAAACTTATCAGACGCATTCGAACCGTAAACAAAAAGGTCTCTACATTCGAACGAGGTTTCATCTCCGAAGAAGGTATCAAGGATAGGGAATGGTATAAACACTTGGCCGTTGCTCCTGGAATGTGGTTGGGTCAGTCAGCTTTTTGTTCTAGTGAAGATTCACCAAACTCATAAATTCTAGGATACGGTGCGACCACCCTGCCGGGATTGACTGAGGCTATCACCTTTGATAAAAACTCTACCCTTGCACAAGAAGAGGCTGCTCGTCTTCAGAATCTGATAGACAAGTTGATCGAGAATATCAAAGCTTGATGCTATCGGTGTTAGCCCTAGTGAATGATTTACAAGTAACATACTAGTATTATTCCGGACAATGCTCTTTAAAAAATATGCAATGTGATGCATTCAGTTTCTTGAAATTTCCTTGAATTTTGCAGTAGTATCCATTGTTATTTTTGAAATTTGCTTCGATATTTCTTGTTAAAACTAGCGGGCACATGACCAGTCTTGACTGACGCGACGGATAAATTAGATTTGTGGATTCCACGACAACCAACTTCCGCTGGCAATATGGCCTGTTAACCTTTGACACTACCTACGAAGCTCAATCTTTGAGCCTATCTATCTCAGGCGGACTGTCAATCTTAGTGTTCCAATGGCAGACGATGGCTTGAAAGAGCTTGGTCTGAAAGCACTACGTGTAACCTCGATCGTCCTCCTCTTATCCCTCGTTATCTTTACGCACGAACGCGAACTCGTACCACTGTATGCATCGGTGCCAACAACATATCTTCTGAAGAAAGTTGTTTTTAGTGCAGCTATTGCATCGGCTGCTCATCCCATTCGTGTTTCCTTGAAACGCAATCTGTTGTACACCGCTCTTGCGCTGACTTTGGCTCCGAATGCGACATACTGGATTGCAGTCTATACCGCAAGATGGAAGGATCCTATGCTGGGCCCAACAGTAACTCACCTTACAACCCTGGCCCCGTTGGTGTTTTTGTTGACGACTTTTGTCGTGGAGATGGAGGATACAGAGGTATGCTATCGTTCAGTCCGAATGTACTCGAGGCATCACTCATCCTGCTACAAATGTGAAGGCAAAAGAATCGACTACAAGGTCTCCGCTAGTGAATCGCCTACTTCGAGGCAGCATCTCATATCTCATTGCCTTCCAAGTATATCGTCGAATTTGGTCACCCACGTCCATTTTTTACAATATCTCAGATAACAAAATAGTATGTCAGAAATTCAACCATTATACACGCAACGCTAATCTGTAACTACTAGTACCTCTCAATGGCCAGCTTATTCTTCAATCTCTGGATTGCATCTATAGCTATTTCAATCAAGGACACATCTCTCAAGTCGGTTAAAAATGCTAGAAAGGCGAAGCCCAAAAAACGTCCATCTTTCCTCGAACTTCAAAATAAAGCCGCATTGTTAGTAGCTTTCAACGCTCTGTGGTGGAGCATTTACACCAAATTTGGAAACCCTATTCTACCCCATCCCCTTCCTGAATCTTACACGCATCCCAGCTACCCTCTACAAATTCTTTCTGCAGAACAATCTGTGACGGGTCTCATCACCGTTGGCCAATGGCTACCTCCTGCGGAACCCCACGAAAATGACCAAGAAATGCATTCCGTTCGATATATACGTGCCTCACATTCTATCCTCGGGGGTGTATGGACTCACGACAAAGTCCGGGTCCTGGACGACGAGCCGCCTCTTGAGGACTCCTTTGGGACACCGTTGGGTGACTCCATCTATAGTACGTTTGTGATCCAAGAAGGCGCCCGCTTGGTAAATAGCACGAAGGTGGGGAAGAAGGGAAAATGGGAAAATGCACTGATCATGTAAAGGTTTTACGATTCTTCATTGTCCGTGATATGCTGATAATTTGCGTGGACGGCAGTGGACTCGGTAGTGGAATTTCGGCGACTGCCTTCCAACGACACGGTATTTCCACCACCATAGTTGAAATAGACCCAGCAGTCTACACTGCAGCGCGAACATACTTCGGATTATCGGACCCAGGTCCAGAGAAAGTCTTTCTAGAAGATGCTCGAGGATGGGTATCTAAGAGACGTGCCGAAGTAGAGCAAGGGAAGACTAGCACACTCTATGATATCGTTGTTCACGATTGCTTCTCTGGCGGTGGAGTACCCGAACACATCTTCACGCTTCAATTTTGGAATGACCTGAAAACTATCATGTTACCTGATGGCATACTGGTCGTTGTAAGCCCACCTTACGTTGAATATGTGATTGATTGAATAACTTTTGATGATGACTCTGTTTTTAGAATTTTGCTGGGATCATTAGATCTGAACCATCCCGTCTAATTGTCAATACCCTTGTAAAAAGCTTTGGACAGTGCCGGGCTTTCCATGACCTATTTGACGGACTTCCGGAAGAAAAATATGACACCGAATTTGTCAATATGGCGAGTTTCCCCCCCTCAGAGACTGGGCTTGTGGCAGTGAGCTTACAGACTCGTAATTGAATAGGTTATATTCTGTACCCAATCTCCCGAGCCTCTCACGTTCAGAAAATCGAGAAAATCGGACTGGCTGGGGTCGCCGTTGAGACGTCACATTCTCCAGTCCATGGAATCCCGTGAAGTCAACCTAACTTCCTTACTGGACACATCAGGAGAGGGTCGATATATTCTCATTGACCAGAGAAATCCTCTTGGTCAACTGCAGGAAAAGCAAGCCAACCATCATTGGACAGGTAAGCCCATGTATGCATCATTAATGTTGTCCGATACTTATGCATTGCCCTAGTTATGCGACAGGTTCTTCCTGACCCTCATTGGGAAATTTTCTAAGCACCTGAAGAGACTTTATGTAGTTTTTATGTATATGTAACACTGCTCTTGTATACCCTGCAATTAGTGATAGACACAAGTTGTTTTAGGGGCAAATTCCCAAAAAGGCAACTGCTGTACCTTATGTCTTCGTTAGCGGCTTTCTATTCTTGACCACGAACCCTAGGCTTCTGAATGTCGGAGCACCTTCGATTATCATCTCCAGCTTCATCTTCTCCTGGGCGATTGTCGTCTATTTCTCGACCTGACTGGCCCTGGGCTGCTAGAAATTACTCACGGAGAAGCCAGCCAAATTCTCCTCATCCACCAAGTTCTGTCCAAGGTTCGAGTTTGCAAATTGGCTGGGATCCGAGACTTTCAACCTCCTCCAGTCAAAGCGGGAACTCCGCAAGCTCCCAAAGGCGAAATACAGGCACACCAAAACCTTTAACAAACGCTAGCATGAGCTTCCCATCTACTAGTGAATCTACCAGGCAGTGGTCGTTCACGGTAAGTTTCACTCTAACCTGAGCACTACACAAAGCTCAGCCCTCACTGGATAGGGATTTGAGTGGGCCATTCAAGATGTTCACAAACTTCGTGACTACGTAGAGGGGGTCGAGGCCCTTCCGTTAGATGATGGGACACATCCTCTTCGTCCTGAATTAGATGATTTCGAGGTTCTGAAACAGTCACCGACGATAGGGGACCATAAGTTCAAGCTCGAGATTGGTAAGCTGCATTAAATATATGGACTCATGAAAATTTCTCAGAATAAGTAACTTCCAGCGGCCATTTCACCTCAGGATGCTGAAATCCCAACTCTTGCTCTCTATATTACGTCCTTGATGTTGGATTTTGCACAAGAGGATTACGAATATCCCACATCCATGATGGCTGGTATTAAATGCCAAAACGATCGAGTGGGAGAGAAAGGTTCTCGTCCAGAATGGGTCTGGGAGTTTTGGCATAATGATTGGGTTTTTCGTCGGGAAAGCGAGGTCTGGGGTAAGAATCTTCCGTGTCATTCATTGCGAACCAGTAACAGCTCATACCCGTCACTCAGAATGTCCTTTACCATCATTAAGCCAATTGCTTGAGAATCCAAGGATTAAAGAAACTGACTCCATGGTGTTGTGTATTCAAATACATTCACCGGCAGGACCTTCTATTCCTCAGCACCCGTCAGTCTACTACGTTCCTCGTGATCTTCTGGATGGACTTGAAGCTTCTCTAGACAACCCTAGTATGTCAAATTTTTCTCTTTGAGCTCAATACTCAATAACTTCGTTATATTTTTTGCAGATACCGGTGATGTGCGCTTCGTGTGCTTGGAAAAGTATGTGGGCAATGATGATTCTCCCGTCCTCAGTCCCACCCAGTCGGCAGGCTCTGGGTTGTCGGACTCTACTTCATTGTTCAGTTCGCATGCAGTAGCGAGGAAGCGAATCATCTACGGACACTCTGATATTCTGATACGACGCTCAGAATACTTTGCGACCATGCTGTCTTCGTCATTCTCTGAAAATCCCACAATATCCAATGGAGAACGTAAAGTCTATACAATCATCGTTGAAGAAGCCGACTTTGAGACAATGTACTGGCTATTGAAATATTGTTACGCGAATTGGCTTCTCTTCAAGCAGAACGATGACCCTCGCGTTGCAGTAGAAGGTGTTGGCGCGGGTTGGAGTGCTCGATGGCTTACCGGACAGCAAGGAGAATGGGACTGGAAAGTATTTCATAGATCAGGACCCCCAGGCTCAGATGCCACCGCTGAAAATGGAAGTACTGTCAGTGGTGAAAGTCTTCCTGTCTCTGCCACTGTCAGTCGCTCCACCAGCCGGAAGTCGGATGATAATCTTCTTGTTTCTTCCCCCACCGTAGCTACCTCCTCTGGGGCCACGACTGCTAGGCTAAATGCCGTCAAGCAAACGTCGCCACATATTACGGGTACTAATCCTCGGGCAGTAGCAAGCACTTCTTCTGTGCGCGCTGGGAAGCCTATTACATCTTCTGGCTCTGGCTCTCTAGGTTCAATGGGTGCCACCGGGAGCGGCTCATCGTCTAATATTTCTAGATCCAAGCCTATCAGCATCCCAGTGACGAATAACCTACCATCTCCACAATACTCTGTTCCTCTGCCGACACACACAACGAGAAAAACGAATGCATTTACGTCTCTGCCAGATCCTCACACTCACCCGACACCTGCACCTAGCCCAGCATCTGCGCTGTCGATTTATCAAGTCGCCCATCGGTATACAATGCCTAATCTTGCTGCCCTTGCACTGGAACATATCATGTCCACTGTCACTCCTCAATCCAGCTTTGCGCTTCTTCTAGCCACATCCCTGTGGGATGATTTACACACTTTAATAGAGGTAGGAAACTCTGAATAACCTTCTTTAGACACGGTGGATGTGTTGCTCACCACACACCCTTCAATGTAGGACTTCGTTATCGAACATTGGGACGAGGTCCATGTAACATCTGAATTTGAACGTTGCCTCAGCGAGGTTTCCGCTGGAGAGTGAGTCAATTGTCAAGGAATCTTGTTCATCCAAACTTCTTTTTAAAATGTACTATTTTTCTTTGATCTAGATGGGGACCCGATGGTGGAAAAACGCTAATGTCGGTGTTTCGCCGCCTTCGTTCACCGAATTGATGAATTGCACGTTTGTATATCACATCCTCAGAGGTAAGTACGTGGATGTAATTGTAGTTATAATGGATGTATATAAGGTACTCGGTCGGTCGTACAGAAAAATAAATTATCCTATCGTGTGTAATATGGTCGGTACCAACTTGTAATGAATACACTTTACAAAGCTTCATTCACAACTCGGGTCTTCTAGATCCCAAATCCCATATACACCCCATAGTCCCTGAGGAAACGTCAATATATGACATCGCTCGTAACTGTGAGTTGCTCACTCGATCCTCGCAAAAAGTCGGCTTGGGTACTAGTATATCATGAATTACTGCCGGAGCACTAGTGCAAATCCTCATCCAATCTTGCCGCAATTTGATATCCCAAAGACGAGATTGAAAGCGCTGTAATTTTAACCAAAGACAATGAATTTCTCCGTCGATCATTGCCGTTTAACTTACTCGCGCTGTTGAACCTCCCTTGATGCAACCCTTCCCGACAAAAAGTTAGTTGGTAAGTCGAGTTTGTGGAGCTATACTGAGCTTACCTTGTCTGTGATTTTCCCCCAACGACCAAGACAATCTTGTTCATCGAAACTAATGACCCAGTGTCCGATGATTCCTCCGAAAGGCCACTACAAACAATTAGTCAGGATATAGGTTAACAAGAAAAAGACGCCCGACCTTGCTTTCGCAGTAGGAGGGATGTTGGATCGTGACGTTATGTATCGTTATTCCTGTGTTTTTGCAGGCTTTGGCCCAGCTAGAAAAGAAGGGCAAATCCCATAGGCGTGCTGTATACTCCCTCGTTCCAAATGCAAGGCATCGTGCGTCTGGAACTGGCTCATCCCAGTAAGGACCAGGAACTATGATATCCTTGTTCACGGCTTTATCGTCTTGGTCCTGGGATTCATGTTGGTTCCATGTTATCTCTGTGCCTGTTTGAATTGCTGCGCTAGAAGCATGGTCTTGAACATTGGAAGTCATAAAGCTTGTTTTTGCCGCAGTTGGGCCAAAGCGCAGCACAGTCAAGCAGACCGGCACTGCAGCAAACAAGAGAAATATGGTGACTACGGCTATCATTGCTTTCGTTATGCCCTTGTCTTCTTCAAATTTCACGGATATCAACTTTGATTTGTCGTTTGCGTAGCTGCTTTCAGAGTATTAATGATAGGTAAGATGTGCAATGGTAAAATACAAACCTTGTCGCATGATTAGGAACGTGATAGTTACGACTACCAGATCTGCGTCGCCAATATGAGAAGGAGATCCTTCTTGAAATGCGCAATGACGACGACGAACCCATTGTCTTTGGAACTGCTCGAATTTGAACCGTGAAAAGAATGAGAAGGAAAAGGTCTATCAGACATAGAGTTAGGTTGCTATGGGTGGTAATATTTGCGAACAAGATGTGCCTCTGAGTGAGTTGTCTGGAGACGTGGTTTTGGGAGAGGCCCATCTATAGGAGCGCGTAAATTGGAAATTGCAATAAAAATGGGGCTGAATACCCTTTTAAGACTAAATGTCGTGCGTAAACCTCCATGTACGATTTCATGGACTGAGATGGAAAACATAGATGGCTGGGAGGCAGACGCGTGGCCATCCAGGTCTGGTGGGCCGTGAACACGCTACTCATTGCCATCAACGAGCCGACTGATGCTCTTCCATTTTTATTATGTAGATCCAGCCCCTTTGTTTATCCTTATCTCCCAGAACTTTCAAATGTCGCTCGTCCTATTTCGCTTCTTGTTCTCGTACAATCATGTTGTCTTTCAGGCTCAGCATCTTAGTGCGCCCCGCTCACAAGCGGTGCTTTTCGACGACCTTGCGCGCCAACTCTTCATTCCGTATTCCCGTAATTGACTTTTCCAAGTTTCGAACGCCTTCCTCGACAGAAGAGAAACAAAAGACCGCAAACGACATAGTCTCTGCATTCAAGGAAAGTGGCTTCATTTACCTATCTAATCATGGTATAACTCCTGGTCAGTCATAATTCTTGGACGAGCACCTGGAACTCCGAACTCATGCTTCTAATTAGTCGAAGTTCAGAATACATTCCGCAAAGTAAGTCGGATGCAATTTCTACATATCACTTTCCTCTCTAACACGAATTTTAGAGTGCCGAATTCTTTGCCTTGCCACATGAAATCAAGGTAACTTCAGAAACACACTCGAGTAAACGAGGGTTGATTGACCAATCCAACTACAGCAAAATCTCGCATGGGAAGACCCTCGTTCCAACCGTGGATACGTTGAGATTGGTAGAGAACGTGTAACACAGTCTGCAAATCCAGAAGAAATTGCCGCACTCCGAGCAAAGGCCCCGGACTTCAAGGAAAGCATGGAAATCGGCAGAGACTGGGACTCAGAATGGAAGAATCAATGGCCAGCAGAACACGTCGCCCCAGGTTTCAAGCAGCATATGCTCGACTTTTATGAAGTACGTTGTTTATCGGTGCCTCGCTAACCGGTGCATGTATTGGACCCTAACGAATGCAAATTGTAGACTTGTCACGAAGTCCATGTTCATGTCATGCGTTCTATTGCACTCGGTTTGGGCCTCAAAGAACACTTCTTCGATAATTTGATTGACGAGAAGTGCCATAATTTGCGATTGTTGTCCTATCCTGCTGTCAAGTCAGACGTTTTGAAAAACGAAGGACAAGCGCGTGCCGGGGCTCATAGTGGTTAGTAAAAGAATTTTTTTCTCGTAGCATTTTCTAATTAATTCACAGACTATGGTACATTGACTTTATTATTCCAGGATAATATTGGCGGTTTAGAAGTCCAAAATCCTCACACTGGTCAATTTATTCCAGCCACCCCGATTGTTAGTCTTTGCTGTTTGAACCATGATTGACGAGCAAGATTTCTTACTATACATTCCAGCCAGATACAATTGTCATAAATGTTGGCGATCTTCTGGCACGCTGGAGTAACGACGTCTTACGCTCCACCCTGCATCGTGTGGTTGCACCTTCAGCCGAACAGACTAAAGCGAGTGAAAATGCAGGCATAACTCCTAAGCGACAGTCAATTGCTTTCTTCTGCAATCCTAACTTCTCTGCGGAAGTTGCTTGTCTTCCTAACTGTGGTCCGGAACCAAAATACTCCCCGATCAACGCTGGCGACTACATTGTAGGACGTTTGGCAGTGACATACACGTAATATCTTGTACGTTACAGTAACCTTTATGCACGAACTACTTAAGTGGATTTATACCAGAACACATACTCACATATGTTCCATGGTGATAAGAGAATTGTTGCAGGCGAAATGAAGTTGATAAATCTGCACCGAATATTCATTTCGGTTCTCCTGCATTCTTGTTCATAATATTGCAACTAGAGTAACCTTAAGCACGCCTTTTTTCTACTCAATTTTCTTTTCCACAATGTGCCGTTCAAATTTATGCCTGCGTTGTGTCTTTTAGGACTATAACCTCTGCAACAGAAATCTTCAGAAGCTGAACAGTTCCAGTACATACAACAGGTCGTTAAATATGTCGGTAGAATAACAAGGAGATAGATAAATTGTTAGCCAACAATGGGATGAATGACGAAGAAGGTAAAGATGAGGATGCGAAGATGTAATAATTAGCAATGTAAAGGTATAAATCGAGGATCGGTTGCGATAAATCTATCATATATGCCCATGGAAAGAAAGCGAGAGTCAGAAGGATGAAAGGAGTCCGATATACGCCTGCACGATTCATCGTCCTATTCTTCAACGCACTCAGTTTGATTTTTTACGGAACAGGCCAATGGTATGTTGACCACCACATGAGACGGCAGCTGCAAACCATGCACCTCCCTCTTTGCGCACAACAACTTGAGGTGTCTTTGCTTCTTCTGTACCTCCGAGTCCCAATTCACTTTGAACGCCTTGCCCCCATGAATATAATGCGCCGCCCCGCGTCACGGCTGAGTTGTTGTGACTTCCGCAAGATATCTGCACAACAGGGTCATCTGAGTCCGGGAAGCCGATTAAAGATGGCTCAGCAACGAATTCTGGGTCGACTTGATCCTTAAAAGCGGGATGATCCTCGGAGAGACCCAGCTGTCCCTGATTTGAACGTCCACAGCTGTATACTTTTCCAGATTGTGTCAAGAAAAGCGTATGGTGAGTGCCACCAGCAATCTGAACGACAACGTCACCGTTCAACTCTTCCTTGCTGAGGTTCTTGACCTTCTTTGGTAATTGAACGACCGAGTCTTCGGATGATGTATAACCAGTTCCGGTTTGCCCCATGCTGTTTAATCCCCAGCCCCAGACATCACCTCTATCATCGACGGCAAAAGAGTGGAAGGCTCCTGCTCCAACAACTTTGGCTTTACGTGCTCGTGTACCGAGTGTAACCTTTTCCGGGACCGTGCCATGGATCTTGCGGCGCTCAAGGACCTTTCGACCGAGTTGAGCCTGCTCTCCTGCACCCCATGAATACATATTCCCATGAGTTGTCAAAACGAGGATATGGTTGTTGCCAGCTGCGATCGCCGAGACTTTTTCAGCATCGCCTGGCTTATGACTCAACTCCAGTATTGAGACTGGTGTGAACTGGTGTTTGAGGTCATTTGAGAAACCTAAAGAGCCTTCATTGACCTGGGAAGAAATATTAGTTGAGAGATTTATACTATCGTAAGATCAGATAAACATACACGGAATGACCCCCAAACTCGCAGGTCGCCCTTATCGCTAACAGCTGCGCAAATACTGTCACCTGCGACAGCTGTGACCGCTCGAAAACCTTCATCTATTAAGCTTTGCAGAGGATGGGGAACAGCTGTGAGGTCATCCACGCTGATAAAAGAGCCAGGATTGTTAGGGTCTGGGACGTCCTGTGTGATTCGACCGAGGGCAGCATCATCATTAACACCGCACGTCCAAATCTGTGTACGTGCGTCAATAACGGAAGGTTCACAAGAAAATGACGACGTACTGTCCCCCTTTCGTCGATGAATATAGTGTGCAAACCGCCGCATGACACATATTCCATGCCAGCATTGTCCTCACCAAATGCACCGTCTTCCATTTTCTCAACTATCCAGGCGTGCTTTCTGGGCTTCTCTTGTTCGTCAAGCACATCAGGGCCCATCCCGAACTGACCAAAGTTACCGGCACCCCAATAGAAGGGAACTACAGCAGGCCTCTGCTTATGGGGAGGAGTCGGGAGTGGGTTGAAGTAGGGCTTTAATTGTTGATGTGGCGGGGCAGGTTTGGTTTCACGGATAGGTGTTAATTTTTTGACCTTTTTTGCGGCGGGTTGGGCGGTGGCAGCAGGAGTTTTTGAGCGAGGCTTGCGACCTACAGCTGGCGCAGGTGGTACATTCTCAGATTTACGAGAATCTGGGCGAACTCGTTTAGAAGGAGCGGATTCACGTTCGGGCGAAGCGGCGCGCTTTT
>Ga0247779_1000060_pt1 | contig 94863 bp, 98 predicted proteins | sample UWRJL221509R5_FD_179925 | JGI IMG/M metagenome (GOLD analysis project Ga0247779, IMG submission 179925) | Plant litter microbial communities from Arlington Agricultural Research Station in Wisconsin, United States - UWRJ-L221-509R-5 | ecosystem: Environmental > Terrestrial > Plant litter >... | reverse complement strand
GTTCGGTCACCTGCTTGACCGCTTCGATCTTGAACTCATCCGTATACCGCTTGCTGCTCATGATTGCCTCCTCGATCACCAAAAATTATGGCTCGAAGATGGCTACGAAAGGCTGGGCGGTTCAATCGATCCAAATCCGTCAGTACAAGAACCGACCGGAACAAGCGGAAAGTATCCATGTCCAACCTGCGGATGCGAAACCACGCATTCCGTTCTGGCGATCGTGAACTCACGCGACTACGACGATTCGGGTCTCGTATTCTTCTTGAACCATTACCTGACGGTTAAATGCAATGGCTGCGATACGATCAGCTTCTGCCATGTTTCAAAGTGCAGCGAAGATGAAGACCACGATGAGCAGGGCCGCCCATACCTTGTACCGCAGTACAAGCACTATCCAGAGACGTTCCCTGATACTCCCCCTTTCGAGACATTCATCGAAAAAGGAAGAGCGGGAGAGATCGCCAGCTTATCCAGCGGCCAATATGACACGGCACTGCTGGTTCAAATGCTAGGCGAGCTAGACAGTGCGTATCGCACGAGTTCATTCGTTTCTTGCATCTTGCTTATCCGCGCGATCATGGACCACGTTCCCCCAATCTTCGGCTATCAGACGTTCGCTGCAGTTGCTAGCAGCTATGGCAGCGGCGGAAGATCATTCAAGGAACTAATGTCGAATCTCGAAAGTGCCGCCCGCAAGATTGCCGACGCGAATTTGCATTTACCAATCCGTAAGAAAGTGTCCGTTCCTACTAAGACCCAAGTAGAATTTCGGGCTGCCGTTGACGCACTGATCGCCGAAATCATACGTATCTTGAGCCAGCGGTAGGCTGCGAATAATGGCGATAACTGATTGAACAAGAAAGGTGCTCTTGGCTCAATCGCTGCGCGTTCTGCCACGAGCCGCTCATCGTTGATGGAACATTGTTGGATTCGAAAGCAATTGTCGGCAAGGAGCGTCCTATCGTTTCTCACGTTCCCAATGGGCCTCGCTACGATACTGAATTTCCTGCCGAAGAGATCGGCTCATTGCAGTAGACCGTGAGGCTACGCCGCGTCGGCCATTGCCAGTGCCAAGCCAATCTCTTGAGTAATAGGCAGGGCTATCGCGTCATTTGCCACGCGTTGTGCCCATTCCGCGCACATGGCAGTCCAAAGAAAGTCGCCCGCGATAAGAAGCCTATTCGCTGCCGCTCTTACCCATTCGTGATGATCAGCAATTGTCATCGATTGATTGCAAGCGTCCGCTACGTCGGCAAAGCCGCGAGCTAGCCGGGCGTGCAGTTCGCCCCAATTTATCGCGTGCAGGGCAGGAACAATTACGCGCTCAGGAGCGTCCCCGCCAGGCAGCAATATGCAACCGTTTTGAGGAGCCTGATCTCCATCCAGAAAGACGCGAGAGGGTCTTGGGAACCGGTTTCCCTGAACCATTGTTCCCAAGGATTGTCCGACGTTGGCGGCCCCATATCGGATAATCTTTACTCGATTCACTGCTTCCGGCGAAAAACGCACGATCAGTTCTCGCAGCATCTCCTCGGCTCGCTGATCCTCAACATACAAGTCGACTTCCGGGTGCTGTTGCTCATCCATCATGGTCATTGCAAATTCCGGACTAACGCCGGCGACGAATTCTTTCTCCCCTGCGCTTTGCATTATGTATCCACGCGCTTGCGGGGGAAGCTCCCCCAGGATGTAAGGCGAATGTGTAGTCAGGATAATTTGTAGCTGCTTCACGCGGCACAACGTGGCGAGATCGCGCATAAGTCGACGCTGCGCGCGCGGATGGAGTGATGTCTCTATCTCATCGATCAGTAACAAACTGTAGTCTGGCGGGTCCACTCGAAGGAATTCGGTGATCGTAAGTTCGCCGGCTCCCTGATGGAAACCTGAGACGGTCGACGCACCGATTGACACAACTGGGACTTGCCGGGTCGCATCGAGGTTTGTCGTCGACATTCGTGCGGCAATGTACTGCCGTCCCATAATGTTTGAGAGACGATCAACCGTCGCTTGCTGAAATTGATCAACCGTTGCCTCGACCGAACTGGACGTCGCGAGACGTTGGTATCCGATGCGACTCGCCACAGGTTGGATGCGCGTGAGGTCGATGTAAGAGACGGCACGAGTTTTCCTGTCCCGATTTCCGAGCCAGCGCGTTGTCGGCTTCCTCACGCTTGTAGTAGTCGAAACCTGTCCCTGCCTGATCGAAGCCCGGATGTTTGCATTGGTTACCTGCTCCCAAGCGGTATTAGGAAAGAAGTCCGACGCAAACCTGCCTCGTCCGTGCACAGCTGCGTAGACCGATGCGGCACTCTGAAGGACCGTACTCTTGCCCGACCCGTTTTCCCCGGAGACAGCGACGATGGGAAAGTTGAATTCAATTCGCTTCCCAGTCCAACCGCGGATTCCTTCGATTTCGAGCCACTCAAGGCGTTGTGGCCACATGTTGCCAGCCAGCCACCTGGTTTGCAGCAGACGCATCTCGTTGCTCAGCGACATTGTTCCTCCTCAGATCGTCGAGTCTGTTGGCAGAGGATGGCACGGAACAATATCGGCGTCAGGATATCTGTCGTTTCAATCTCCAACTTCGATCGGCACCGGTGTATAGGCTGTTTGCGTCGTCATGAACCGGCGCCGCAGCTCACGCGACCGCTCCTCACTCGCGACCTTTCGCGCAGCTTCGAGTGCCGCCGCGCGATCCTCAGCAATTCGCAGCCGCTGTTCTTCGATCGCCTGCTTGGCGTGCAGCGCCAGCAACTGGTTGGTCGCCTGTGTCACATCACGATTGCCGGAGGCCCACTGGCTCTCGCTGACCAGGTCCGCCAGTGATAGCTCATCGTCATTGAGATTCTGTCGCGCCTGCGCCTGCATGCGTACGGTCGTCCGCAATGCGTCAAGGGAGTTCGACCACCGACTTAAGGCGTCCACCTGCATCTGAGCGCGCGTCGACCACGCCCCATACTCGCGCGGATACTGCGCCGCGAACACCTGCTCCGCCTGCCCAAGTTCGAACGCGACGCCTTGCGGCATTGAGAGAAGATATTCTGTCGTCTGAAGATTCGCGTGAAGCCGACCGACGATATTGAAGTCAAAGCGCTGAAGATTTTGTACCTGGTTGGCAATCATCTGCGCTTCGTTCTGCAGCTGGCGCACTTGATTGGCAATCTGCTCGGCCGCATGCGCCACCTGGATGACGTTCTGCACGAAGTTGCTCGGGTCGAATACGACGGCCTGTGCGAAGACTGGCGGAGCGAATATCGCAGCAGCCAGCGCAAGCACTTTGCAATAGAACTGTTTCATGACGCATCTCCTGTTCGTTGACGAAAATCCGCCGCAAGGTCGGCTGCCCACTCCAGCTTTCGATGACGCAGCCATGCTTCGGCGAAGTTCTTTCGCCCCGTCGTTGCACCGATCGTATCGAGCGCCCGCTGCTCCTCCGGATTGGACACTCCCGCAAACGCGAGTGCGATCGGCCCCAGACCCAGATCGAACAGCCGATGTCCGAGGCGCGACTGCACGTAGTAGTCCTGCTTCGGCTGTGCCTGTGCCAGGATTCCAATCTGGCGCTCGTTGAGCCCGAAACTCTCGTAGACGCCCCGTAGCTGCGGCTCAATTGCCTGCGGCGACGGCATGAAAATCCTCGTCGCGCAGCTCTCGACGATTGCCGGCGCGATCGCGGAGTTCTGGATGTCGGCGAGCGACTGGGTCGCGAATACGACAGATACGTTCTTCTTGCGCAGCGTCTTCAACCATTCGCGCAGCCGCGCGGCGAAATCGGCGTCGTCGAGAAACACCCAAGCCTCATCGAGGATCAGCAGCGTCGGTGCACCATCAAACCGTTCCTCGATACGTTCGAACAAATAGGTCAGTACCGGCAGCAATGCACCCGGCAGGTGCATCAACTCCTCCATCTCGAAACCTTGCACGTCGCAAACACCCAGCCGGTCCTGCTCGGCATCGAGCAACCGGCCGAACGGGCCGCTGAACGTGTACGGCTCGATCGCCTGGCGCAGTCGGTCGGACTGCAGCAACACCGAAAGACCCGTCAATGTCCGTTGTGGTTGCGAAGCCGACGCAAGACTCGCCAGCGCCGACCACACGGCGTCCTTGATCTCCGGCGCCATCGCTACACCTTCGTGTCGGAGCAACATGCCGACCCACTCGGCTGCCCAGGCGCGGTAGCGTGGCTGATCGATGCGTGCCAGTGGCTGGAATGCGATCGAGCCACCGGTGCCGAGGTCGTAGTGCTCACCGCCCAACCCCAGGATGGTTGCTCGCAGCGACCGTCCCTTGTCGAACACGAATACTCGCGAGTTCGCATAGCGCCGGAACTGCAGGGCCAGCATGGCCAGCAAGACCGACTTGCCGGCACCCGTCGGACCGACAACGAAGGTATGCCCGACATCGTCCACATGCGTGACCAGCCGGAACGGTGTCGCACCGGCCGTGCGCGTGACGATCAAGGGCGGTGCATTGAGATGCGCATTGCGATGCGGACCGGCCCAGACCGCGGACAACGGCATCATGTGTGCGAGGTTCAATGTCGATACGATCGGTTGACGCACGTTCGCATAGACGTGACCGGGGACCGACGACAGCCACGCCTCGACCGCATTCAAGGTCTCGCGGATCGTCACGAACCCGCGGCCCTGCACCACCCGCTCGATCGCCTTGAGCCCTGCATCGGCGCGTTCCGCATCCGGCTCGGCGACGACGATCGTCGCGGTGACATGACCGAAGGCGACGGCATCGCTGCCCAGTTCCTGCAACGCGACGTCGGCGTCCTCGGCCTTGTTCGCCGCATCGGAATCGACCAAAGGACTTTCCTGCTGGAAGATCGTCTCCCGGAGCAGCGTGACAATCCCTTTGCGCTTGGCGAACCACTGCCGGCGCAGCTTCGTCAGCTCTCGCTCGGCGTCCGCCTTGTCCAGGCACAGGAACCGGGTCACCCAGCGATAGCCGAACCCTAGCCTATTCAACTCGTCGAGGAGGCCAGGCCATGTCGCTGTCGGAAACCCGCGAACCGTCAGTACGCGCAGGTGCTTCGACCCTAGGATCGGCTCCAGTCCACCCGACAGCGGCGCGTCGGCCAGCAACGCATCGAGATGAAACGGAATCTCCGGCGCGGCGACAGGATGCTCACGGTCTGACACGGCGCTATGCAGATAGGTCAGCGTCTCGGCATCGCTTGCCCAGGCGATTTCCGGCATCACACCGTCGAGCAAGGTCAGCAGACGATCCGATGCCTGCACGAAGGCGTCGAGTTGTTCGCGCCAGTCGATCGCGACACGTTTCGTTCCCTCGTACAGCCAGCCTTTCATGCGTGCCTGGCTTTCCGACGCCGATAGGAACAGGACCGTCAGGAAATACGCACTCTCGAAGTGCGAGTCGGTCGCCTCAAACGCGGCACGCCGTTCCTCGTCGACCAGCCACGACAGCGGATCCGGAAACGTCGACTCGGGATAGCCCTCGGCGGGTCGCCGCGCGGCTTCCACGAACAGCGCCCAGCCGGAGCCCATCCGGCGCAGGGCGTTGTTGACGCGTGCGGTCACCGCCGCGAGTTCAGCATCGGTCGCACTGTCGAGGTCCGGGCCGCGGAACCGCGCCGTGCGCTGGAACGATCCGTCCTTGTTGAGCACGACGCCGGGCGCAACCAATCCCGCCCATGGCAGGTAGTCCGAAAGATGGCTGGGACGACGGCGGTATTCAGCGAGATTCATCATGGTCAGACGTCCAGGTGGGATCGATGCTTCAGATGCCGCGCGAACACATCGACGAACTGCGGATCGGAGCGCGCACCGCGAACGGCCGCCATGTGACCAACGATCATCATTCCGACGCCGACTGGCCAGAGCTGCAGACCGATTCCAACCGCAGCGGCGAGCGTGCCGCTGACAATCGCGAACGAGCGCGGTGCACCGCCGAGCAGAATCGGTTCGGTCAGTGAGCGATGCAACGGGACTTCGAGAGGCGCACTCATCCGACGACAGCGCCGCCGGCGAAGCTGAAGAACGTCAGGAAGAACGATGAAGCCGCGAATGCGATCGAAAGACCGAACACGATCTGGATCAGCTTGCGAAATCCGCCACTCGTATCGCCGAACGCGAGGGTCAGGCCCGTCACGATGATGATGATCACGGCGACGATCTTCGCCACAGGCCCCTGGATCGAATCGAGGATTGACTGCAGCGGCGCTTCCCACGGCATGTTGGACCCCGCGGCATACACCGGAATTGCAACGAGCTGGGACAACAGCAGTGCCAGCACGAGATGAGAACGCGAACACACGAAGCGATAGAGACGCAGCACCATCATGATGACTCTCCGGGTCCAGGGAACAAGGGAAGCTCAGGCAACATGGGTTCTAGCCGGTACGCATCGCTGTCGAGGCCGACCACTCGATCGATGGCTTCGATGCATCGCGCGCGTCCGCGTCCGGCGATGAACACGATCAGGTCGATGGTTTCGGCGATCAGCGCCCGCGGCGGCGTGACGGTCACTTCGAGGCTGAGCTGCTCCAGCCGGGACAGTGCGCCGAGCGCGGAACCTGCGTGGATTGTTGCGATGCCGCCCGGATGACCCGTGCCCCACGCCTTCAGAAGATCCAGCGCCTCGCCGCCTCGCACCTCGCCGATGACGATGCGGTCGGGCCTCAGGCGCAATGTCGAGCGCACGAGCTCGCGCATTGAAACCACACCGAAGCGTGTGCGAAGTGCCACATGGTCCTTTGCGAGACACTGCAGTTCGACCGTATCTTCGATCAGGATCGTGCGGTCGCCGGTTTCGGCAATGATCTGCAGCAGCGCATTGGCGAGTGTCGTCTTGCCGGTGCTCGTGCCGCCGGCGATCAGGATATTCTTCCGATCGTGCACGGCCTGCCGCAGCACATTCGCCTGCGCATCGGTCAGGATGCCGTCGGCGACGTATTCGCCGAGCGTGATCACATTCGAAGCGCGCTTGCGGATCGCGAACGAGGGCGCGCGCACGACCGGCGGCAGCACGCCTTCGAACCGTTCCCCTGTTTCGGGCAGCTCTGCCGAGAGAATCGGCGCGTTGTGATGGACCTCGGCCCGCACGTGCGTGGCAACGAGCCGAATGATGCGCTCGGCATCAGCTGGCAGGATCGAGAGGCCCGACGGCGCGCGCCCGCCGCTCAATCGATCGAACCAGAGCGAGCCGTCAGGGTTCAGCAGGATCTCGACGATATCGCGATCTTCGAGCGCCTTCGCAATGTGCGGACCCATTGCCGTGCGCAGCATGCGCGTGCGGCGATCGAGCGCAGCGATGTGAGGATCGGATTCGAGGCGATGCTCGTTCATGGTGCCGGCTCCTTGGCTTCGCGAGATTCCGGTCCGAAAAACTGCGACGCATCGGACACGAACGACTCATGGAGATCTTTAACCAGCCGTCGGCCGCGCTGCAGATGCCGGCCGAGTTGCTCGATGAACTGCTCGAAGCGGACGCGTCCCTGCGCACGTGCCGCCTCTTGGTGTGCTTCTGGAATCGGCGTCGAGACGGTCAGGAAATAGCGGATGAACAGTGCGACCGTCTCGATCAGGATCGTCTGGTCGCGTTCGAGCCGATCGAACACGTGTGCCAGCCGGTCGAGACGCTTGGCGATCGCGGCTTCGCGTTGGTTACCGTCTTCCGGCGACAGAAACGAAGACAGCGCTGCAGCAACGACCGACGACTTCGACAGGCCCTTCATCACGGCGAGCTCGTCGAGCCGCCGCGCGTGCTCGGGCTCAAGGAAGATATTGAGGCGCGCGCGGCTCATAGCGAGATGCCATCGTTTGGATCGAGTGCCGCCAGGCGCGCCGTGCGCGTCAGCTGGCAGGCTAACGAGGCTATGTCGTCCCCGTCATCGTCGAGTAGCGCCATTGCCTCGTCAGCCGGTCCGACCGCGTGATCGGCGTTCGTGTCGTCCAGCTCCGGTTGGCGACGCAAGCCGCCCTCATCGACAGTTCCGATGCCGGCCAGCCGATTCGCCAAGGCCGTGGCCGGCGCAACGGTGATCAGCGCGCTCCAATCATCCGACCGTGCATCGGGCCGGTCGGCATATCGGTCCGCCGCGAGTATCGGTGCCGGCAGCACACGCGGCGTGAAGTTCCGATCCTCGTAGTAGCGCAGCTTCGACGCTCGGATCGGCGGATGGCCGGAGACCATCACGATCTCGTCGTCCGGTGGCAGTTGCATCACTTCGCCTGGCGTCAGCAGCGGTCGTGCCGTCTCCTGGCGCGACACCATCAAATGACCCAACCACGGCGAAAGCCGGTGACCCGCGTAGTTGCGTTGTGCGCGAAGCTCCGTGGCGGTGCCGAGGGCGTCGGAGATGCGCTTCGCGGTCCGCTCGTCGTTCGTCGCGAACGCGACGCGCACGTGGCAGTTGTCGAGGATCGCGTGATTCGGCCCGTATGCCTTGTCGATCTGGTTCAGCGACTGCGCGATCAGGAATGCGCGAAGGCCGTAGCCCGCCATAAACGCCAAGGCCGACTCGAAGAAGTCGAGCCGTCCCAGCGCCGGGAACTCGTCCAACATCAAGAGCAATTTGTGGCGACGCGCGATCCCATCCGATCCGTCAAGTGATTCGGTCAGGCGTCGACCGATCTGGTTCAGCAACAACCGGATCAGCGGCTTCGTGCGGCTGATGTCCGACGGTGGCACGACGAGATACAGTGAGACCGGATGCTCGGCGTCGATCAAGTCGGCGATGCGCCAGTCGCAACGTGACGTGACTTCAGCGACTGTCGGATCGCGATAGAGCCCGAGAAAGCTCATCGCGGTCGAGAGCACACCTGAGCGCTCGTTCTCGCTCTTGTTCAAGACTTCCCGTGCCGCGGATGCGACGACCGGATGCGGCCCGCCATCGCGGTGCGGCGTCGTCATCATCCGGTGCAGCGTCACTTCGAACGGGCAGCCGGGATCGGACAGGAAATTCGCGACACCGCGAAGTGTTTTGTCTTGCTCCGCGTAGAGCACATGCAGGATCGCACCGACGAGCAAGGCGTGGCTCGTCTTCTCCCAGTGGTTGCGCCGTTCGAGCGCGCCTTCGGGATCGACCAGAATGTCCGCGATGTTCTGCACATCGCGGACTTCATGCGCGCCGCGCCGGACTTCGAGCAACGGGTTGTAGCGCGCTGAGCGCACATCGGTCGGGTTGAACAACAGGCAATGCGAGAACCGCGACCGCCAACCCGCCGTGAGCTGCCAGTTCTCGCCCTTGATGTCGTGGATGACCGCCGAGCCTGGCCACGACAGCAACGTTGGCACGACGAGGCCCACGCCTTTGCCGGAGCGTGTGGGCGCAAACGCCATCACGTGCTCGGGGCCTTCGTGGCGAAGATAGGCCGGGCCGATCTTGCCGAGGAACACACCGGCCGGCTTCGTGAGGTGAGCCCGGACGATTTCGCGCAGCGTTGCCCAGCGCGCGGAACCGTATGTCGTCACGAGCTTCGACTGCCGCGCACGAACCATCGAGAGACCGATTGCCGTCGCCGCGCCGATCAGGCTGCCAGACGCCGCGATCGTCCCGCCACGCTGGAAGATCTGCGGCGCATACGGATCGAACGCGTACCACCACTGAAACAACCGCCACGGCAGATAGATCGGCAGTCCGAATGCGTCGAACCACGGCGCCCCAAGGCGCATTTGGTAACCGAGCGCAAACGCGGTCCACTGCGTCGCCAACCAGACGCCTGCGATCACGATCGCGAGGACGATGACGATCTGGCCGGCATACACGCTGGCCGGCATGCTGGCACTTCGGGGAGAATTCACCTTTGTACGCACGCTCAATCCTTGTCGTTCGGGATGGGCGCGCAGTCTCGACGCGAAGCACGCGGGCACAAACCTGCTAGGTCGATCCACAGCGAAGCCGAGCGCATCAAGCGCCAGAAATGTGCCTGCGTGGAGCGCATCAGCCGATTCCGAGCCCGCGCTGCCGCGAGAAATCCCACGACACGTCGCCGCCGCGGACGATGCCGCTGACGGACTGACCGAGGCGGCGTTCGATAACCGGACGCCAAGGCACGAGGCTGAAACCGACGCTATCGTCGAGCAGGGCGAAGCGCCCGCTCGCCAGTGATACGCTGCGTCGATAGGTTCCCGAGACGCGTTGACCCTCAACGACCGGCCGATGCACAAGGCCGGACTCGACGCCAATTGTATTTATCGCGCTTTTCAGTTCGCGAGTACGCAGTGTCATAAGAAAATCCCGCGCGGGGACGAAACGGCCTCCTCGCCATTCGGCGAGCTCCTGTTCGACGAGGAACTGCTGACGCTGTTGAAGTGCCGCCTGCACCGCTGCGCCAAACCCGACCTGTGAGAACGATCGCCTCTCGCTGAGAAGCTGTTGGTCCAACCAGGTCGCTCCGATCGCTCGCACCTGCCGTTCGATCGGCCATGCGGATCGAACCGTGACCGACACGTCGTCGCGCTGCCGACCCAGAGCGGCGGCGCGCTCGATGAAGTTTTCCGGCATGCGCCATACGCCGTCGGATAGTCGTTCGACGACCCCGGCGCGTCGCAAGGCTTCGAGCCTTCGCACGACAGCATCGAGCGTCGCATCGGGATTCCGCTCCGCGTCAGCCGTCATGAGGAGTCGCTCGTGATGCATGCGTGTCGAATAGACGCCGTCAGCCGTCATCGCCGCGATCGTTCGATCGATCGAACGGCCCGCGTGATCGGCGCGCGTTTCGACCACGCTACCGAGCGGCAGTTCCGCAAGATCAACGGACGCCGGCAACGCGACGTAGTGCGCACGGCCGTCGAGTCCATCGACGATGAGATAACCACGCTCGCTCAGCTCGTCGGCAAGCCCCTTTCCCGCTACGCGGCCGATCACGGAATCGTGCAACGTCCTCGCATCGGCGATCACGACGTCGCGCCCTTCGCTGCCGAACGTTCGCTGCATCGTACGGACGATGTCGCCACGCTCGCCCATCGCACGCAATATCGACTCTGCGTCCGAACGTAACCGCCAACGGTCTGATCTCTCTTCGTCGGCAAGGCCCAGCGCGGCCAGCCGTTGCAGCCGACCGATCAGCGACAAGCGATCGTCGCGATCGGCGAACGCCATTCGCTCGACGACGCCGTCTTTCGCCAACTGCTGCAGCGTCCGATCCAGCCCGGTCCAACGCTCCTGGTCAACCTCGCGCAGTTGCGCAAGCCGCATCTCCTGTTCGGCGCGCGGACCGAGCCACTCGGTCGCGAGTTCGCAGGCGCGCAAGCGCATGCCGCGCGAGATGTAGTCCCTCGCGATGACGAGGTCGCTCCCGGCATCGTCCTTTCCTCGCAGGACCACGTGCGTGTGCGGGTTGTCCGTGTCCCAGTGGTCGACCGCGACCCAGTCGAGTCGAGTGCCGAGGTCGGCTTCCATCCGGCCCATCAGGTCGCGCGTGAATCGATGCAGGTCGCCGAGCGCCTCCGCATCCTCCGGCGACACAATGAAACGGAACTGGTGGCGATCGCCGCGGTTGCGTTCCTCGAACGCGCCGATATCCGCCCGGTCGCGCACCGCATCGTAGGCTTGGCCCTGCTGTCCATCCTTCATGACACCGTCACGCTCGATGTAGCGAAGGTGCGTCGCCGTCGAGCGACGTCCCACCGCCTTCAGCACGACGAGTCGCGTCTTGATGACCACGCGTCGTGAACGCGCGTCGAGCCCCTTCCCGGCGAACGCCGCCGCCACGTGGCCGCGGCCGAGCTTCGCGCCGCGTGCGCGCTTCGGTTGCATTCCTACACGAACCGGTCCGGCCTTCGAGGCACTGCGCAGGACACGAGTCACGAAGCGGGACGAGCCCGCACGCTTCGATCGTGGCGGCGCGACGCGAGGTCGAAAGCGATCGTCGCCCCGATCAGCCATCGCGCGCGCTCCAGCGCATCCGTTCGCATTCCAAAGCAGACGGCACGCGAAAAACTGAGTGCTGATATGATGTTGGCTCAGGCAATGGCACGCGCGACACTCCGCGCGTGCTGCCTCTCCCTTCGTGCAGACCCGCCTTTCGACGCACGCAAGTGCCGTCGCCTTCTATCTTGCCCTCCGTCTTCGCCGACCCCCTCATGCATCGGCTCGACCACTGCGGCTTACGGATCGCGTGCATTCAACTCTCCAGCAATAGGACGACCACGATCCGACCCTCGCTCATGGGTTGCGCGATTCGCAGCGCGCAAACGAACGAACAGACGCTCATCCGGCAGCGAGTCACGTTCGAGGTCTGCAGTACGGGAAGCATGCGAGAGCGGCACGAAGATCGTCGTGATCGGTGTGGGAGAACCCGTCGATCGACCGCTCATCGAACGCTCTGGCGCCAACGCTGCAAGGTAGTCGCGCGTCGCCTCAGGCAGCGGTCGTCCGGTCGTGAGAGATGTCTCGAAGCGCGCCGGTCCGGCGTGATAGGCGGCGAACAGCGACGGCCAGCCGTAGCGTTCGTAGAGTTCGCGCAGGTACGCCGCGCCGGCGAAGATGTTGTCGCGCGGATCGTACGGATCGGCGCCGAAGTTGTAGCGCTCGCGCAGTTCCGCGTACGTCGTCGGCATCACCTGCATCAGGCCCATCGCGCCGGCGGACGACGTGGCCGGTCTGCCGTCGATGAATGTCTGACCGGCGCTTTCCAGACGCATCACGTCGCGGATCCACGGTGCCGGAATCGCGAACCGATGTGCGGCTTCTTCGATAAGCGGCTGCCAGCGATCGAGTGATGCATTCACGTCCACCGGCGTCATCGCGGCGCGCGCCGTCGACGCGATCAAGAGCAGAAGCACGGCGATTCCGCGGATCACCAAGTCCATAGCGGAATCGCCTGGCCGATGACGGCATCTCGTCGAATCGGCCCGAAGTAGCGGCTGTCGAATGATGCGTCGCTATGGTGGCTAAGCAGGAAGAGTTCACCTGCCGCGAGCGCTCGACAGTCGTTCCACGAGGTCAGCTCGCGGCCAGCGCCATCGCTTCGAAGCGTGTGCGCCGCAGGCACGCCGTCGATCGATACGTTGCCGTCGCGCACGCAGACGAACTGTCGATCGACCGCGCCAATTTCTTTCAGGAGCGGAACGCCGCGCGGCAGATAGTGGCGATCGTCGGCGAGCGCGGCGGCGGGCGGCGGCGGCCACGCCAACACGATGTCGTGGGAGCGCAGCGCGTTCGCTCGACGAATGAAATACCAGCCAATCGGTGCGCTCGTCGACGGGTTGTAGATCAGCCGCAATGACCCTTTCAGTGTGCTCGCACAGAGCAGCAGGACGCCCGCGACGAGGCCTCCGAGCACGCGTTTCGGTTGTGAGAACCTCATGACTGCAAGCTCCGCCGCGTCAGAAATGCGACGTGCGTCCTGCCGTCGTAGAGCGGCGGTTCCTGATGCACAGCGAGCCGATTGTGCACCGTCCGCCAGTACGACGGCGAGACGTCGGCTGGATCGATCCGCTGCGCTTCGATCGCATCGATCAACGCGAAGACACAATGGACTTTGTAGTGACCGCTGACGTCGAGGATGATCTCGGCGCCGGGTTCAACGCCTGCGATCCGGCTCGCCATTGCGCCGACGTGAACAGTGCGCAGGACCTGCAGGCGCCAGCATGTCGTCCCGTAGTCGTTGCTTTCCCAGTGCACGCGGCCGAACAGCGCGTCCGCACGAAAGTAGAGCTGCTTTCGCATCGGCTCGAGATGCCGCTCGTACAGCGGATGGCCGAAGCGAAGCCAGATGTTCGTCTGCCCCGGCATGTATAGAAGAGTGACGCGCGTAAGCCCAGACGATGTGTTCATGTGGTGCGTACCGCAGGCTGCGAGGTTTGTTCGTTGCGAGATACTCCGGGCGTGCTTATCCACACGTGAGGCAATACGCGCGACGTTAGATGCCATTCGTAGAATGGCTCTTTAGAAGAGTTACAGCCGTCGGAACATATTGCTGCGCAAGGTTTTCCGGACGATTCGTGCGCCTGATAGCACGAGGCCGATGCGCCTGATGGCACGAGACCGACTGCGCCTGATAGCACGGCGCCATTCACAGGTTGCCCCCTGACGAGGACAGCACGCGAAGTTCCGGAAGGCCCGTTCGTATCGACCGGAATGAAAGCCATTCGAGACCGCCCTCGCGCTCGACCGCGAGCCGATAGCCCGGCAGCGGCTGACGGTCGACGATCTTCCGCAGATCGAGCGCGAAATCCGAAAATCGAGCGAGGCTGCCGGACTTCACATGCAGATGCCGGAAGTCGAAGCACCAGCCGTGCTTCTGACGCCCTCCGTGCTTACGCACGATGCGGTACAACCAGCGTTCGATCCCACCGGTGAGGGCAAAGTAGGCTGGGTCGATCGCTAGCACCAGGCTCGCATCAAGCACGCCGGTGTAGAACCATTCCGGTACGATCAGCTCGACGCCCAGCGGCTCGCCACGGCAGTCGAATCGTTCCTTCCATTCGTTGAGCCACGAGAAGCGATGCATACGCCGCGACGCTGCCTGACGCAAGGACGTCGCGATCGTCGTCGACTGCAGGCGGTCGAACGCGGCGCGCAGCCGCTGGTAGTCGCGCAGCGACGTGCCGCGGCGGATGAAGCGCAAGATCTCGTACGGCGTCGTCGCCATCAAACGCGACGTACGCAAGCCCGCATCGCGCGCATGAACCAGCTGTGAGGCAGCCCAGATCAGCACGTCCGCATCCCAGATCGTCGCGATCCCGTGCTCACGCGTGCCCTCGACGCGGATCAAGACACCGCCGGCGCGGTAATCGATCGGCTCAATACGCCGGGACTTTCCGAGCGAGAAAAATGGATACGCCATGAGGTCTTGCGCATCGCGCGGCGCGAGTTCGCCCGGCAGGCTGCGGAAGAGATCGAGCTGCATGCGTTCGGCCGACGGCTCCGCAGGTTCACCGGCGGGACGCATAGCCCGGGTCCGACGTCATCTCGAACGCACGTGCATCCGCCCAAGCTTCGAGATCGGCGATCGCGTACAGCACGCGTCGCCCGAACTTGCGGAAACGCGGCCCGCCGCCGAGAACGCGATGCTTTTCCAGCGTCCGTGGCGAAAGGCGCAGGTACGTCGCCGCCTCGTCGTTTGTTAGATACCGATCCGGGCGCGCTGGCTCGGACTGGGCCGAAATCAATCTCATGGGGTCTGCCTCCGTCGGTGCCGGGCTTGGGGAATCGAAGCTCAGCGATGGAGAGGCAGTTTCGGAGCGGTTGATACGTCTGCTCAGGGAGCATCGACGAATGGGGCAGCGGCTCCCTCCTTTTTCGGTCGCGTCGTCATCAACGTGACGTATCCCAAGTCCACGAGGAAGCGCGCCCGCCGGATCAGGTAGCGCACGTGCGCACGCAGCTCGCTGTCAGGTTCCCAGCGATTGGCGACGATGTCGGCGCCGAATACAACGGTCGCGATCTTTCTGTGCGACGCACCGGCACAAACACCGTCGTACGCCTGCAGAGCTCGCATGTGCACGACCGCCGCATGCGAAGGCCTCGCGAACGCGCGTCCTGCAGGTTCGACGTCGCGCCATGACATGAACGCCTTGATCAAGTTGAGCGACCAATGCACCGTCGTAAGCGGCGCCCCGGCCGCGATGAGATAGCCATACGGCATCGCATGACACAACCCCTCTCCGAGATGCGTGCGCGCCCGTTCGTCCAGCGTCTCGGTCGTCAGCAGCAGGCGCTGTCCGTCGTGTTGGAGCGACTTGCGCCCGGCCAGTCGCCAGAAATCGAACTCAGCCGCTGAATCGCTTTCATGCGGCGCAAATGTGAGGACCGGATCGAGTGTGTCATCCCAGATTGGCTGCGCGTCGCGTGCGTCGAGGGAAGGATCGACGGGGACATTTCAACCTCCAATGCGGATCGAGGCGCAGTTGCGATTGATCAAACGCTGACCAGCCAAGGCGATAGTCCGGGTTACGCCTTAAGTATTCCCACGCAAGCTCCCTCGGCTGCAGCCTTAAAATATACAGATACCCGGCGGAGGCCCGCCAGGGCTGAATTTTAAGCGCAGAGCAAACTTCGCTCATAGCTAGCCTCCCAAGTTTATATTACGACGCCGATCAAGCGTCCTTAACCCACCAAGTTAGCGTCAATTTGATCCTAAATCGAATCCGTCACTGAAGATATCTGTGCCGCAAGCGGCATACCACGGAGAAATTCCAGTGGCGGCGTCCCACGCAGGCGCATCGGTTAGCCTTATCGGGTTAGGGCAGATATTGGAGTAGCCTGGCGCCAATGTCGAAGGAGCTTTAGGCAAAGCGCCGGCCAGGCTATTATAGCCAAAACGGATATTGGTTAGAGACGGCAGCTCGTCGAGATCTGGAATGTCGCCGGTCAACATATTGTGGTCTATATAGAAATTTTCGATGGTCAAGGGCAACGATGGCATCTTGCCGCTAAGCCTATTTTCTTGGACACGGAAATTCTGCAACGGAGTACCGGAAAGATCCGGTAGTTGGCCACTTAGTAGGTTGTTGTTCGCGAAAAACGCCGTGAGCGATGGCAGATCGATCAGGGGTGGAACTTCTCCAGAAAGTAGATTATCACTGACGACAAATTCCTGAAGCGCAGTCAAGCCGCGCAATGATGGAATGCCGCCTTCTAGCATATTATTAGAGGCGTATAAATACTGCAATTTTGTTAGCTCAGAAATGTTCGGAATTGTGCCTGTAAACATATTATTATATAGGCTCAGAACGATAAGATTTGCGAGTCCATCAAGCGGCGGAATTCTACCGCTTATTTTATTTTCGCTTACTATCAGCTGCTGCAGCTGACTCAAGCCCGCCAATGAAGGCATTTCCCCCTCAAGCAAGTTATCGCTAGCACCGAAAAATATCATATTTTTGTTGCTTGAAATTTCCGGAATCTTTCCGGTCAGTTTATTTTTTCTAACATCGAATATCTGCAGGTCTAGTCCCGTAATAGGTGGAATCTTACCCTGGAGCTTGTTGACGGCGACGCCGAACTCTTTCAAGCTAACGTAGCCTTTTAGCTCCGAAATCGTCCCATCAAGTTGGTTTGCCGACGCCAAAAACGCTTTTAGACGTTTTGTCAGCGGTGGCACGGAGCCTGTCAACTGATTAATTTCAACGTCAAAGTATGCCAAATTTTCGGGCGCAGCTGAAAGATCCGGAATTGGCCCCGTCAGTGAGTTGCTATTCAGATCGAACCGCGAGAGCGTTGGCGGCAGTGATCTCATGTCCGGAATAATACCGGTGAGTCCACACTGAATTAGGCCGAGATCAGTTAGCGAACGCGGCAAGGTATGAAAATCAGGTAGCTCAGAGAGTGCCGCTACCTCTATATCTAAGATCTTAAGCTGGCCCAGGGCAGAAAGATCGGGCAGCTTTCCAGCAAGGTTGTTGTCATAAAAAAAAAGCCGATCAATATGATTACCGTCGCTGGTACAGTGTATATGGGACCACGTACATTCTGTGCCGCGGTTACCGATCCAGGGAGTCGCAGTGTTTGTCCAGTTGGGTCCTCCGGTCGCATTGTATAGATTGATCAGCACCTGACGTTCGCTTTCAGGAATTGCCGCGCCGACCTGTATCGAGACAGATGTCAGGGCTACAATCACAAGTCGCACGCATAGTTGGAGCGTGGCAGCTCGAAGGGACCATCGCGAATGTCTGTACCTGGATCCGACCATCGATTGGAAAGTGCCCGCGCTCATGCGGATGCTGCTGTGCGTATGCGAAGCTGGGTGCATGGTTCGTTCTCTCTCTAACGCGTGCGTCGCGGGACGGCGCACCGGGACATCCCCAGAATTGCCGTAGTCCTTTAAAGCAACGCAGAAAAGCGAACAAACCCTGACAAGATCTGCGCAGCACGCCTCTCCACTACAGAAAGAAGCTGTCCAGCCCCAGGGAACGCGAGTGCTTGCGCTGTTTAGGCGCGGTCTTGCTGGGAGCGCTGTGCGTTCGCAAACGTGGCTGTCTAGAAGCGTGGCCGAGTTCTTCAATCAGCACGCCCGCTTGTCGAATCTGCGCTACGTCCTTGCCGTTCACAGCTTGGATCAGTGCAGTACGCTTTCTGGCCATCTGGTCGAGCAACCGGCCATCTTGCGACTGCACCCATTGCGCCCAGAGCAGATGAATCTCGCTACGCAGCACGGAAGGCTTGTCGACGCCTTGCAGCATGATCCAATAGTCTCGGGCGAGTCTAAGGTGGACTTCGGCGCCTGAAACGTCGCCGCCGACCAGCAAAGTGCGGCCAAGACTGTCCTCGAGATCTGCGACCGTGGCTGAAGCCCGGCCTTCGTACAATGCTCTCGCGTCATGCATGGCAGATTCGAGATGTGTCCGTGCTCGTGCGTAGTCGCCATCTTGCAGCAAGGCTTCGCCAAGCACCGTCGCAGCGCGCACCGCGATCCGACTTGGCGCATCGCCTGCCTTGTGCGCAGATTCGATGGCACGGAGCATCTCGAGCGCCGAGTTGCGATGCCCGCGTCTCATATCTAGCCCTGCCCGCATGATTTGCACCAGCGCATATGTCTCGGGCAGCGCTGCCCCCAGCTCAATAGGCTCTGCAGGGACCGCGCTAATTGCAGCAGCGGCGGCTCGATCATCCCCCAGGGCGACGTACGCCATTGCCAGCAGGATGCGAATCGTGCGGGTGCGTGCATGGTCGGCGCCAAACCAGCTTTCACAGCGTGCAAGAGCGGCGACAAGCGTCGTAGCGGCCGCATCCGCATCGCCGAGCAGAATCTGCGTACCTGCTATGTTCGCTCGGTTGATCAGTAAATCAATTTGTCCCGCCTCCGAGCTCGATTCCAGCGTGGCTTTTTCGCGCTGGAATAGAACCAATGCCCGACGTGTCTCACCTCGCTGAGCCGCGAGGGATGCTAGCGCGTTCAAGGCTAGGCCGAGATCGGAGTCGTGCGCCGAAGTGGTATCGCCGGTGTAGTCATCGAGAGCCGTTCGTAGATCGTGCTCTGCCTCATCCAGACGCCCGATGTTCATCAACGCGATGCCACGATAGATCAAAAGCGGCTCGTACCAGCGACGCGAGCGAATTGGCGTCCTTCGCGCCAACGTAAGCACAGGCGAATCCACTGCTGCAATTGCGTCGTTGTAGCGCCCGGCCTCGACCAGCAGATATACACGATGTGCGGCCCCGCGCAGGTACTCGTCTGGATACTTTTCCCGTATGGGCGCCAACGCGGTGACCACGCGCTCAACGACCGGTAATCCAATCAACGGCTGGCCCAAGTTGCCCCAGACATCCGCGAGCTCTAAGTTGAGCATTGCACGCGTGACGTCATCAAGGTCGCGACGACCGTCGAGCTTCACGGTGGCGCGCCGCAACAGCTCGCCGGCATCCGTCTTGGCGCCATCAGTCTCGTCTGGATCAGCCGCGTGAAACACATCTCGCATGAAGGCGGATACTGTTTCAGCGCGCTTTCGTTGCTGCTCCGCATGCTCACGCTGCACGCGCTCGCTCAAGGCCTGATTGAACGCAACAGCACTGGTTGCAACTAGGCCGAGACCCAGGAGCGTCAATGCGCAAGACGTACCGGCATTGCGACGAATATACTTTTTCGCCCGGTAGCCGAATGTGCCTCGGTGCGCAACGACAGGCAGACCATCCGCCCAGCGGTCGAGATCCTCCGCAAATGCCTGTGCTGTCTCATAGCGTTCACACGGGTCGTCGGCTGTGGCTTTTACCGCAATGCGCCCAAGATCACCTCTAAGCAAGTGTCGCAAGCGCGAGGGAGTCGCACTGCGCTGCATAGCGATTTCGCGAACGGCACACCTATCGCGGTTAGCCACAATCGCCAGAGCCTCGTCCATGCTCGACAGTACGCTATCGCGTTGCGAGGCGCCGCGGGCAATTCGCAGGTCTACCCCGCTGAGCAATTGGTACAACACCAGGCCCAGTTGGTAAACGTCGGTCGCGGTCGAGGCGGCTTCGCCTCGCAACTGCTCCGGCGCCGCATACGCCAGCGTGAAAGCCTGGGTCTGGGTCTGATGCGAGTCAGTCCCGTCGAGTGATTTCGCGATGCCAAAATCGAGCAGCTTGGGCACGCCTTCGCCATCAACCAGGATGTTTGAAGGCTTCAAATCCCTATGGAGGATCAAGTTGCGGTGGGCGAATTGCACGGCGCGACAGACGATGGCGAATAGTCGGACGCGTGCTGAGAGATGGAGCTTGCGATGGTCGCTCCAGTCAGTGATGTATTCGCCGTCGACGTAGTCCATCGCAAACCATGGCTGGCCTGCTTCGGCGACGCCGGCATCGATCAGACCAGCGATGTTCGGATGCGACAGCCTTGCGAGGATTTGACCTTCGCGTTGTGCGCGTGACTTCGGCAGCAACAAGCCTTCGCGCACTATCTTTAACGCGACGTGCTTTTTGCGGTCATCGGTACGCTCGGCCAAATACACGTCGCCCATGCCGCCTCTGCCGAGCAGACGCATCAAGCGGAAACGCTCTCCCACTATAGAGCCGACTGCGCGGCTTGCACGGTCGATGTCACAGGCGTCCACTTGACAGTCAGCATCAGCGTGTGCGAGTAAACTGTGCACAGCGGCGGCGAACTCACTATCGTCTTGCTCGAGCTCAACGAGTCTTGCGGCGCGCTCTGAGGGGGACCGGTCGAATAAACGATGGAATTCGTCGCGCTGGCGTCGGCGGCGTAGAGTTAGTTCTCCCATCATTGCTCGATGCGTTCACGTAGCCAAATTCGTGCGAGCGCCCAGTCTCGGTAGATGGTTCGCTCATCCACCTCCAGTACCTTCGCTACGGCTGGAACGCTCAAACCGACGAAGTAACGCAGCTCGACAATGCGGGCGAGACGTGGATCGACGCGTTCGAGAGCGGTCATAGCGCCATCGAGCAAGCCAAGGTCAGTTTCCTCCGGAATTGGCAATTGCAGCGCCTCCAACAGTTCACCGCGCTGCCACTGCCCGCCACGTTTGCTGGCTGACGCGCGGCGCGACCGGTCGATTAGGATCTGCCGCATTACGCGACCGGCGACATTGAACAGATGCGTGCTGTTCCGAATGTTGCGCTGTCCCGCTTCCAGCAAGCGCACGAATACATCGTTCACGAGCGCAGTTGGTTGCATCGTGGTATGCCCATCGCGATTGGACAGCTTGCGCACCGCCATCGCGCGTAGATCTGCGTAGACCATCGGTAATAGACGATCCAAAGCAATCGCATCGCCCGATTGCCACCGACGTATCAGATTGGTGACTTCTTCTTCATGATGCATGGGACTAGGGCGTGCCAATACCGTCACAGCCGCGCATCCTGACGCGACCGCGGCCTAGGCGAAAGTCGCGCTGCAACAAGATCATGCGCTGAGCTACGGCAGACCGCGTCCTGAATTCGGGTGAACGGCCCTTAGAAGGGGGACTACCGCCAAGTCCGGCGACATCGCGCGTCGATTCCGCCTGGAGCTCGGCGTAGATGTCGGCGCTCACGGCCATGAGATGCTTCGAGATTGCTGTTCGACATGAACCTATTTCTCTATTCCATGGCAGTCCCGCGAGCCCGAGCCGCGCTCAGGTATTCAGAAAGTGCAAATTTCGCCTCGAAGGACGAATCGCATGCGAGGGAATAGCCGCGCGGCCCCTTCATCGACTCAAGATATCGGATCGATACAGCGCTCAGCTCGGGCCAGCCGATGCCGGCATCGCATAGCCCGTATGCTGTATCACCGTCGAGCGGATCCAACTCTGTCAGCAGCCAGACTGCACGAAAGTCAGGCGTATAGATTTTTACGACCGGCGACGGATCGCGGCCCTCGCCTCGCACTCGGGCGGCGCCGTTGTCGAGCATCCGGACGCGTTGGACGTCAGTAAGGAGACTCATCTGCAATCTCGTGATTTCTGTAGGGCTGTGTGCCGACTGAGCGCTGCAAGTAGTCAGATAGAGGTTCCTTGCCAACGAGGGGGCACGATTCACGACAGTCTTCAGCCCGTTCGATCCTGAGTATAGTTAAGTTTAACGTGGTTTGCTTTGTCGCCATCGCTAACGCTTCCGCACATGCAGAAGCGTGTGATCCAACGCGGGCGACCACGCGGTGCAACTACGTACGACGCAGCGCCCGCGCGGGCGTTTGGGGCTGCTGTCCGCGCAGCGAGGATCGAACTCGGTTTGGCGCAAGAAGCTCTCGCCCATCGCGCCGGCATCGAGCGATCCCACATGGGAAAGATCGAGCGCGGCGAACACATGCCTACCTTGGTACTCGTACTAAAAATTGCGCGTGCTTTGGGGTGCGGTTCGGCCGACCTGATGACCGACACCGAAGCGCGGCTGCCGAAAACATGGCGAAGCCACTAATCGGCGATTAATCAGAAATGGCGGTCGGGGAAGCCGTCTTCTTCGGTGCTTAGTGGCTGTCAGGCCCAGAAGATTGCGTACGGACCTGACGAACAGATTCGGTTGCCGTCCTTGCCAATCGCGTAGCGCATCGGTCAGAGTCTTGTCGTCCAGCGCTTTCTGCGGAACGCGCTGCTCTACAATAATTCGATCGTTCTAGAAGCCGAAATCATCCAGTGGCCGCGAATAGCGATGAAGTAACGCGGCTGGTTCAAGCCTGGCAAGCGGGCGATGCGGCTGCTTTGGATCGCCTGCTTCCTTTGGTGTATGCGGATCTGCGCGCCGCCTAGCCGAAGGGCCGCGGCAAGACACCTTACAGCCTACGGCGCTGGTGCAAGACGTGTTCCTGCGGATGCTTGCGGCGAAAGGGCTGCAGATCGAAAGCGGAGCACATTTGTTCCACATTGCCGGCAGCATGATGCGGCGCATGTTGATCGATCGCACGCGCCGGGCGGGTTCGGAGAAGCACGGCGGCGACCAACAGCGCGTCGACTTTATCGAGGCGATGCAGCTGCCGATTTCGGGCTCGGCCGATGTCGAACTGCTCGATACGGCTCTCGATCGGCTCGAGCAGATTGATCCGCGCCTCTCGCGCGTCGTTGAATTGCGTTATTTCGTAGGGCTTAGCGTACCTGCCGTCGCTGCTGTGCTTGAGGTCGACAAGCGCACGGTCTATCGAGACTGGACGTTCGCGAAGACCTGGCTGCGGCGAGAAATGGAGCAGTGATGGACAAAAACGCACTGGCTTCGCATCGGCGCGAATACGAGGAATTCCAGCGACTGTTCGGCGTTTCTCGTGCGGAGCGCGAAGTTCGCATGGTTGAGCTTGCGCACAACGATCCGCAGCTGGCTATCGACGTGCTCGGGCTGCTTACCGACGCCGATGCTGAGCGTGCCATTGAAAGCAACGAAGTCGAGAGCGCCAACGAGGATTGCGTCGGGCAACTGATCGGCGGCCGCTTTCGTCTGTTGCGCCCGCTTGGCGCTGGCGGCATGGGCGACGTCTACTTGGCCGACCGCGTCGACGACGTGCATCAGCAGGTTGTTGTGAAGATCGTAGGCGCCGGCATGTCGCTGTCTCGGGCGCACCGCGAGCGTCAGATTCTCGCCAAACTCAGCCATCCACACATAGCAAGCCTTGTCGACACGGGACGAATGCCGTCTGGTCAGCCATGGTTCGCCATGGACTACGTCGAAGGCGAACGCATAACCGACTGGTGCGACCGCAACGCGCTCGGGCTCGCAGCGCGCGTGCGCGTGCTTGCGCAGGTCGCACGTGCTGTCCAGTTCGCTCACAAGAACCTCATCCTGCATCGCGATCTGATACCTTCGAACATCCTCGTCGATACCGCAGGCACACCGCGCCTGTTCGATTTCGGCATCGCGAAATTCCTCGACGCGACCGATGCGCAAGAAGCACAGACGCTCGCGATGACGCCAGCGTATGCGTCGCCCGAACAGCTGCGCGGCGAAACCGCGACGACATCGAGCGAGGCTTTTATCCCATTTTCGCAACCTGCGGAGGCGATAAGTACTTCAAATCCACGTCTGATGTCTGTTGCCGTTCAGATGGATGAGACACGCACTCCGCACTCCACGAAAGGCAATCGTCACTCCCTCATTGGATTATGCGCGGGGAAGGCTCGCGTTTGTTATCGCGATTCTGCGGCTGAATTGCTCGATTGGCGTAGGCCATCTCTGCCAAATGAATGACATTGGACCACCGCCATCACGCACCCGTCACCGGTGTCGCGCCGTAGTCGGAGCGCAGCTCCAATACCGCCTCGTCCTCTGCACAGCGGCGCGGTGCCGAGTCGAGTCACCGCGCTAGTTTGCATTGCATGGGACCGAGACGCTAACGTCTGTAGCGACGAACGTGGATGCCGAGGGCTTTCCTAACACGTTCTTGCTGTACTCGCGCAGGTTGCCACTATCAAGACCTGAAGGAAATGGTGCCGCTACAGCCACAAGGTTCCTTGGCGACACCTCATGTGGAGATGAATCCGCTCATGGCCATCAAGCCGGCAGGTCCATTGATTCTGGCGCTCAACTGCGGATCGTCGAGCATCAAGTTCGCGTTGTTCGATCCTAGCCGAATCGCGCATGGGCGCAAACCGGAATGGTCGGGATCCGTGGAAGACGTCGGCAGCGATGCACCGTTGTTCAAGGCGGATGGTGTCCAAGCTCACACAGTGCACGCCGGGGATGCGGACTCGCATCCGGCAGCGCTCGAACTAGTGCGCAAATGCGTCGACGAGCGGCTCGGCGGCCGCACGCTGGTCGCCGTCGCGCACCGGGTCGTTCACGGCGGCAGCAAGTATTCGCAGCCGGTGAGGGTGGATGCAGCGGTATTCGCTGATCTTGTCTCCTACATTCCACTCGCGCCACTGCATCAGCCCTTCGCGCTCGATGCCATCAAGCTGTTTCTCGCGGCACTTCCCGAAGTCGCCCAGATCGCGTGCTTCGACACGGCATTTCACCACACGCTTCCAGAGGTCGAGCGCATGCTTCCGCTGTCGCGTGAAGCATGGCAGCAGGGCATTCGCCGCTATGGATTTCACGGTCTTTCGTATCAGTTCGTGGCACAGGCCATTGACGAACACTACGGCGATCGTGCGCGCCAGCGTGTCATCGTGGCACACCTCGGCAGCGGCGCGAGCCTGTGCGCCATGAGAGATCTGCAGAGCGTGGCGACCACGATGGGATTCTCCGCCCTCGACGGTCTCATGATGGGCACGCGCTGTGGCGCGCTCGATCCGGGTGTCCTCTTCTACATGCTGGAGACCGGGAAGTTATCGCCGGATCGTCTTGCACAGGTTCTCTACCACGAGTCCGGCCTGCTCGGCCTGTCAGGCATCTCGTCGGACCCCCGCGCGTTGCTCGCGCGCGAGAACGAGGAACCCGCTCGACAGGCGCTGACCCTGTACGTGCGATCCATCGTGCGGGAGATCTGCGCATTGACGGGCGCACTCGGCGGTTTCGACATGCTGGTGTTCACGGCCGGCATCGGCGAACACAATGCCGTTGTGCGCGAGCGCGTTTGTGCGAAGCTGGGTTTCTTCGGCCTGACGCTTGACGCAGATGCCAATGTGTCAAACAAGCCTGTGATCTCGCGCACGGACAGCAAGGTCTTCGTCGCGATCGAGCCGACGAACGAGGAATGGGTTGCCGCCTCCTCTGCAGCGACCCTCATATCGAACTAGAAAAGACGCCGGTGTCGCACAGTCACGCACGCTCCGGCGCAAGTCACCAGACCGCCCGAACAAGCGGCTGCTAGAGGTTCCAGGTCGCCAGCATCACGATGGCAGCGATCGTCATCACGCCGGTGCCTGCCCAGCCGAGACATCGGAGTGCGAACGGAGTCCGGAATCTGCCCATCACGTGGCGTCGGCTTGCCAGCAGCATGATGATCACCATCAGCGGCACGGAAATGACACCATTGATCACGGCGCTCCAGAATAGCATCTTGATCGGGTCGATCGGCGTCAGGCTGAGACCGATCGCGATCAGCGTGGCAAGAGCGATCGAGCCATAGAACAGCTTTCCCTTGGCCAGTTTTGTCTCGAGTCCGGTCTTCCACCGGAATGTCTCGCCAAGCGCATAGGCAGCCGACCCGGCAAGCACGGGCAGGGCGAGCAAACCGGTGCCGATGATTCCGCCGGCGAACAACCACGTTGCGAATGCGCCTGCAACAGGCCGCAAGGCTGCGGCCGCGTCGGCTGAGGTCTGGATGTCCTTCATCCCGTGCGCGTTCAAGACCACGGCTGCCGTGAGGATGATGAAGAACGCCACCAGTTCGGAGAACACCATGCCGATGATGGTGTCGATCCTTATTCGCTTCAGCTCCGCAGACGCTTGTTGCGAAGCATGCTTGAGCGGCTTGCGACCGGGGGTCGTACGCACTTCGTTGGCTTCCTGCGAGGCCTGCCAGAAGAAGAGATAGGGGCTGATGGTCGTGCCGAAGACAGCAACGACGGCGACCGCGTATCTGGGATCGAGGGTAATTGCAGGAAAGACAACGGCCTTGAGGACTTCCGACCACGGCACGGGAATGATCAATACGGTGGCGACGTACGCGAACAGACTGAGCGTCAGAAACTTCAGCAGCGGCGAATACCGATCGAACGGAATGAATATCTGCAACACCGCCGATACCACGGCAAACGCCGCCGCATAGGCAAACGCAGGGCCTCCGATCAGCAACTTCATCGCGGCACCCATCGCGCTGATATCTGCTGACAGGTTGATGATGTTCGCCACGAGCAGCAGAACCACAAACGCGACCGCGAGGCGGAATGAGTATTGCGAACGGATGTTGGCACCAAGTCCCTTTCCCGTTACGCGACCGATGCGAGCGCAAATCATCTGGATGCCGATCATCAGCGGCAGCGCGATGACGACCGTCCACAGCGTTCCGAATCCGTAGGCCGCGCCGACTTGCGAATACGTTGCGATGCCGCTTGGATCGTCGTCGGCCGCACCCGTGATGAGACCCGGTCCGAGCCTGCCGAGCAGGTGTTTTCGCGCTACGGCTTTCGTTTCCATCCCGTTGACATCCTGGCTTGAACACACGACTTCTGTCGGAGAGCCCGACCAGCGCAGCGTTCTCGACGCTTGCGAGCATCCTCGCCGAACATCGCAGGGCTTGCATGTTTCATGACGCAATGCTCCGTTGCCGCTCAACCTCAGGCGAGGCTTCACGCGCGCCAAGTCCATTCTCGAATTTCCGGCATGTCCTCGCCGTTTTCATCGATGTACTGCTTGTGTTCGACCAGCGTGTCTCGCAGCCGTTGCTTCAGATAGACGCCTTTCTCGCCGAGTTGCGGCAGGCGGTCGATCACGTCGATGACGAGATGGAAACGATCGAGCCGGTTCAGCACGGTCATGTCGAATGCGGTGGTGATGGTGCCTTCCTCCAGATAACCGTGCACGTGCAGATTGTCGTGATTCCTGCGCCGATAGGTGAGCCGATGGATCAAGGTAGGATAACCATGGAACGCAAAGATGACCGGTTTGTCCGCAGTGAAGAGCTGATCGAAATCGAGATCATTCAAGCCATGCGGATGTTCGCCCGGCGACTGCAACTTCATCAGATCGACGACGTTGACCACCCGCACGCGCAGCGTCGGCAGGTGCTCTCTGAGGATCGACACTGCGGCGAGCGTTTCCAGCGTCGGCACGTCGCCGGCACAGGCCATCACGACGTCGGGCTCGGCGTCATGATCGTTGCCGGCCCACGGCCAGATGCCGATACCCTGGCTGCAGTGTTTGACCGCAGCTTCCATCGACAGCCACTGCGGCGCCGGATGCTTGCCGGCGATCACGACATTGACGTAGTGCCGACTGCGCAGGCAATGATCGATCACCGACAGCAGGCAATTCGCATCCGGGGGCAGGTATACACGGACAATCTCTGCCTTCTTGTTGACGACGTGATCGATGAAGCCGGGGTCCTGATGCGTGAAACCGTTGTGGTCCTGCCGCCAGACGTGCGATGCCAGCAGGTAATTGAGCGAGGCGATCCTGCGACGCCACGGAATGGCCGCCGTCATCTTCAGCCATTTCGCGTGCTGGTTGAACATCGAGTCGACGATGTGGATGAAGGCTTCGTAACAGTTGAACAGGCCGTGCCGGCCTGTCAGCAGATAGCCTTCCAGCCATCCTTCGCACTGGTGCTCACTGAGCATTTCGATGACCCGTCCGCTCGCGGCGAGAAATTCGTCGTTCGGTGCCATCGTCGCCTGCCACTGGCGATCGGTCGCTTCGAACACGGCCTGCAAACCGTTCGATACGGTCTCGTCCGGTCCGAACATGCGGAAGTTGCGCTGTTCCTGATTCAGCCGGATGACGTCGCGCAGAAACGGGCCGAGGACGCGTGTGTCGCCGATTCCCGCAGTGCCAGGCTTCGGCACGTCGACCGCATAGCTGCGAAAATCGGGCATGCGCAGGTCGCGCAGCAGCAGGCCGCCATTCGCGTGCGGGTTCGCACTCATGCGCCGTGGTCCGACCGGCGCCAGAGCCGCCAGCTCGAGGCGCAAGCGACCTTCCTCGTCGAACAATTCCTGCGGCCGATAGCTGCGCAGCCACGCTTCCAGTTGCTGCAGGTGTTCCGGCGGACTCTTCGCCGAAACCGACAGAGGCACCTGATGCGAACGAAAGGTGCCTTCATTCGATTGCCCGTCCACCGTTTTCGGGCCGGTCCATCCTTTGGGAGAAACCAGCACGATCATTGGCCACGACGGCCGGCTCGCGACTCCGCGCTCGCGCGCATCGCGCTGAATCTGCCGGATCTGTGCGACGACGGCGTCGAGCGTCCCGGCCATGGCCACATGCATCGGTTCGGGATCGCTGCCCTCGACGAAGAACGGCGTCCAGCCGTAACCGCGCAGCAACTGCGTGAGCTCCTCCCGCGGAATGCGCGCGAGCACGGTCGGGTTGGCGATCTTGTAGCCGTTCAGATGAAGAACGGGCAGCACTGCTCCGTCATGAACCGGATCGAGAAACTTGTTCGAATGCCAGGACGTGGCGAGCGGGCCGGTTTCCGCCTCGCCGTCGCCGATCACACAGGCGGCGATCAGATCCGGATTGTCGAACACCGCGCCAAACGCGTGGCTCAGCGAGTAGCCGAGTTCGCCGCCTTCGTGGATCGATCCCGGACACTCCGGCGAGGCATGGCTGGGAATGCCGCCCGGAAACGAGAACTGCTTGAACAAGCGCTGCAGGCCTTGGGTGTCGCGTCCGATCTCAGGATAGACCTCGCTGTAGGTTCCCTCCAGATAGGCGTTGGCGACGACGGCGGGTCCGCCATGCCCCGGCCCCGACAGATAGATCATGTCCAGATCGTATTGCCTGATCGCGCGATTCAGATGCGCATAGATGAAGTTCTGGCCCGGCGTCGTACCCCAATGACCGAGCAGCATGCGCTTGACGTGATCGAGCGCCAGCGGCTGCCGGAGCAGCGGATTCGCGCGAAGATAGATCTGGCCGACCGCGAGGTAGTTTGCCGCGCGCCAGTACGCATCGAGCTTCGCCAGCGACGAGTCGCTACCGGCGGCGTCGATTGGATATTCAGTCATGGGCAGTCCCGAATTCGCGTTACACCTTCTCTGCCAGCCAGTATCGGCGTTGAGAGCTGAAGCGCGGCTCACATTCCGCTTTCTCGCGCTTGTTCGACGGGACTGACCAGCGAACTTTTCAGAGATATGGTAGCGAAGAGCACTCCTCGGTGGATGGAGCATTGTTGGCACGCGGCCGTCACACAAGACCCTCCCACCGAAGGGTGACGATCGTGACAGCGATGGCGGTGATTTCCGCGGCAAGACGCGCAGCACGACATGCACGCCTCAACGACCGATGCGAATGCGCGGCTGATCCGCAAGGACCAAGGCGAAGATGCGAAACTGAGCCACATAGCCAATGTGTTGATGGAAAACCGCAACGGAGTACGTACATCCGGCCAGTTGCCACCCGAAAAAGGTAGCAGACACAGCTTTTCTGTCCTAAATCGCAGGATTCTGACTAATAAAAATGACGCTATAGGCGCCCACTTATTGGTGCTTTTGGAGGCTGGGTCGCTCCCCAATACCAGCTCCACTTCATTGTTTTACATACATATCGGGTGTTCATAAGGGTTCGGTGCCCCCATTTGTGCCTCACCCCTGGCAACGTACCCTCGTACTTTCTCAGGGTCGGAGATATCACAGAACGATCGCGGTCCGCATCAGGCCGATGTTTCCAGCCGAATCGCTAGCTACCCTTCCGGCTGGCGATTTTCGTCCGATGCCATTTTTTTTAGCATCAGAGGCATGGAGGCGGAAGTGTGCTCAATAGTCTGCGTGGCGCTCGTCGTACCACGCCCAATCGTCACCGGATGAGCACACACAACGTGTCGTTCTGAGCGCCTCGTCGCGCACGCGAATGACTATTCGCGGAAAACGCTCAGGGTCTCCCCCTAGGTCGTTGAGCTGCGAATAAAGCGCAAAACCCGCGCTCCATTCGCTGGCCAGCGCGACGATGGTGCGGGGACTTCCTTGGCGCGGTCCCCTAAAATGCGGCGGCGAGGGACATGGTCGTGAAAGGTCGGCACCATGATTCCAGTCCTCAACTGGAACGCCGGAAGCAGTACTGCCCCGTCCTTCGCGGTGCGATCTCGCGGCAAGGTTGGTTAGGTGGATGAGCTCAAGTGACACGGCTACTTCGCCAACTTCGGCTCAAGCTCAAGGCTCGTTTCCTTCTCTTCGAGGACTCCGCTCAGCTTCTTCTTGTTTGCGACATCTTCTCGCTGGGTCGCGCTCACGGCTCCGAAACATGCAACGGCAGCGATGTAGTAGTCCTTGACCGCCCTGAGCAGAACCGGATGGCTCTTGGCACAAACAAGCGCTGCGTCGATCTTGGTTTTGAGATCCTTCTGTGCCTTATCGCCCGCGTTGAACTCCTGGAGGGGATTGTCGTGAAGCTCTGCTTCCATGACGTCAATACTCCCGCCGGCCACTGCTGCACGCAGAGTCAGCACGGCATCCAACTCGTGACCCCCCGGCGCTCGTGCCCAAGCAGCCCCGGTCACAGTAGCTGCAATCACGAAAACAAGGTCCGCGGTGCTCACGGCAGTCCTCCGAGTATCTTCGAAGCCTGGCAGCAGTAAGGCACGTCCGACACCCACGCCGCGCCTTATGACGCAGGATTCGATAGCCGTACCTGTTATGTAGCGGGCGAGCAGCATTAGCGATGCTATCTCACTTCATAACAATAGCGACGCTATCTCTCAGTCCCATATATGAGCAACGCTCCTTTATTTGTTAGCTTTTCTAAATTTTTGTAAAGACGCCCGTGTGTGACGTTCAGGTCAGATTAACGATGATCTAATTGCCTGCCGGCGCCACTAAGCGACCGCAAGTGAGAATCAATCTGACCTGGAGGTTGTCGTGAAATTAAAAACACTACCGTCACTACTGAGTATTGCTGCGTTGGTCCTTGCACCCCTGACCTCCGAAGCGTGCAATGTTTTCTACGTTCCTGCTGACTTCAATCCTGGTACTTCAGCCGCATCCGCTCCGATTCCCTTTGCAGCACCTAAGGCAGGGGGCCAACCTTCACCTTCGGGTCTTCAGCATCCACCAAACCGAGGCTTCTATAGTTACAACGCTTCTACAGGAAAATATCACCTCACATATGCGATGTACGACTCGGCGGTGACTAGCGAGTCTCTGCTTGGCGGCGACATCTGGGCTACTGATTCTGGCTCAAGCGCTGCTTCACCGAGCATTTCTGCCACGGAGCCTGGGGTCACTCCTGCCGAGGAGTGTGGTGGCTATGTATATGACATTACTACTCTCGAGTCGATTACTGTCACTGCGTTCGCGCCTCCGACCGGAGGGGCGGACAACACGTATTTTGAACGGATTATTGAGCCTACCGGCTGGGGCGGCGGCGGCGGCGGGGCGATCGACAGAAAGATCAAGCCACCGCAAGTGGGCGCCGAACAAGGGGATTCTACCCTCACGTGCGATTCCGATTCCCTTAGCTTAGAGCTGTCCGCAGTTAATACTCTGCGCGCAAACTCTCCCGGAATATATCATTCTGGAGCGTCGTACATGATAGAATACGCTCCGGGCAGCTTCCAAGTTTGGATAGTAACGTCCCCGCTTCTTTCAAATCTAGGCCTTGTCGCTGCCGGGCCTTGCGTCACTGTCCAGTGATCCAATAGCATCGACAGGTACCGGTGAACGTGGGGCTTTACGTCCCACGCTTAGGATCGACTGAAGACATGATTTCGAAAGCAACTTTGTGGTGGTCGCTGATCCTGCTACTTACTGTAGCCGCAGTGGGTGGTTGGTTTCTGCGTTCGCATTTCGCCAACCCGTGTTGTACGGACGGTGGAGTAGTAGATAAGGCGACTGGTTCCGACATCCAGGCGGCGAGTTCGCTCGGCGAGCGAAGCTCTAGTGCTCCAAAACTGCCATCGCGAGGTGGGCGAGGTCCTGCGATTATTTATCAAGCTAAAAGCTTATCGTCGGTTGAGGCATTAGCAGCCTCAATGGGCCCGGGTAGTCCAGATGCGTTGGCTGCATCTACGGCAACAATGAGGATGTGTAATTATCTAGTTAATTCTAACGGCAAAATTTCAGATGAAACGTCGTTATTTAAGTATGGGCGCAAGGAGAACGTAGATTTTTTTGTCGCGGAGCGCCAGCGATTCTGTGAAGGTAAAGTCGACGGGAAATATGTTTCCGCGCAATCGCTAGAGGATGGGCTACCTGATCTGTACCAAGCATCAAGTGACCCAACGGTAAAGCAGCTGCTTGATATAAAATATGGTACGAACGATGCTCCGCAGGATGTTGGTCAACAAAAACAGGCCTTATCCAATATTCTAAAGAGCACGCAAAGTCCGTTTGAATTACAAGAGGCCGGTGACCTGCTTTCGACTAAGTTCGGCTCGGATTGGACTGGCGGTGATATTGAGAAAGACTTTGGTGAGTCATCTGATTCGCAAAAGGTAGCGCTTTCGTCAGCCATTGTACTTGCGAGTTGCGACATATTTGGAGGGTGCGGGCCCGGTGACTGGAAGACTTTGCAGTACTGCATGCCATTTGAGTGCAGTTCAAGTACTACGGTTGAAAGTTATCTTCGTTCACGTCTGAACGGATCTGAGTTTGATCGAGCTCAGCAGTTCGCGAGGCAGATTCAACAGTGGCGCGCCGACCCTTGAGGCCCTGTCGAACAGTCGTCCTCCGATGCGTATCTGAAAGGCGAATGCTGGGCACGACACCGTTGCAGAGATAAGCTCTGGCCGAGCCGTGGCGCACCCTCGAGTCATTGAGATGCGCTTGCTCGCCGATGCTCGCGACGCAAGATCGACGCCCTCGGCGCGTTCGATAGTCGCTCACCGGAAGTCTCGAGACGGCGTTTTCATTCCCTCCAGCAGCGTGTTCCAGTTCTCCATCCGCTGCGCGATGAGGTGCTGAACGCCATCCTGGCGCTCGACCTTGCCATGGATGCAAAGCAGTTGGCTTTCCAGCATGACCCGGCGCTGCCGGTCGGCGAGATCGCGCCATACAATGGCATTCACCATCCCGCCCTCATCCTCCAGCGTCATGAACGTCACGCCGCTCGCGGTTTCGGGCCGCTGGCGCAAGCGCACCAATCCGGCATAGCTCACAGGTGTGCCGTGCGGCAGGCTAGCAAGCTCGGCGGAGCTCCTGCAGCGTCGAGCCTTCAGCATTCCGCGTAAGAGCTTCAACGGGTGCGGACCCAATGTCGTTCCGGTCGTGGCGTAGTCGGTGCGCATGTCCTCCTCGACCGTGGGCGGCGGCAGCGTCACCTTTGCTTCCGCCGTCGGTGCCACATCGTCGAATAGCGGGCGTTGCGCCTCTACGCCTTGCACGGCCCAGCGCGCGCGGTGCCGGTGCCCGGCGAGGCCTCGGAGTGCGCCGGCGTCGGCCAGAAGATCGCGATGGCGTCGATCGAGTTCGGCTCGCCGGCACAAGTCGTCGACGTCGGCGAAGGTGGCGGCCTCGCGCACGCGCGCGATGACCTCGGCGGTGTCCTCAACGAAGCCGCTGATCAGACGCAGCCCCATCCGGATCGCCGGGCCTTTCTCGGCGCGGCGATCGTCCTCCAAGGCGCAGTCCCAACCGCTGTAGCGCACGTCGACGGGCAGAACGTGGATGCCGTGTCGGCGCGCGTCTTGAAGGATCTGGTCCGGCGTGTAGAACCCGAGCGGCTGGCTATTGATCAGGCTCGCCGCGAAGGCGGCCGGCTCGTGGCATTTGAGCCAGCACGACGCATAGGTGATGAGCGCGAAGCTCGCCGCGTGGCTTTCGGGAAAACCGTAGCTCCCGAACCCCTGGATCTGATGGAACAGCTTTTCGGCGAACTCGGGCGTGTAGCCACGCGCGAGCATGCCCTCGGTCAAGCGCTCACGATGCGATTCGAGACCGCCGCGCCGTTTCCACGCCGCCATGGATCGGCGCAACTGATCCGCGTCGCCAGGCGAGTAGCCGGCGGCGTCGATGGCGATCTGCATCACCTGCTCTTGGAATAGCGGGACGCCGAGCGTGCGCTCGAAGATGCTCTTCAGGGCTGGCGGATAGTCCACGGGCTCCAGGCCTTGGCGCCGGCGCAGATACGGGTGGACCATGTCGCCTTGAATCGGGCCGGGACGCACGATGGCGACTTCGATGACGAGGTCGTAGAAGCACTTCGGCTGAAGACGCGGCAGCATCGCCATCTGCGCGCGCGACTCGATCTGGAAGACTCCCAGCGTGTCTGCCTTCCCAATCATCGCGTAGGTCGCTGCGTCCTCCGCGGGAATCGTGGCCATGGTCAGATCATGCCGACCCGTGCGCTTCAGCATCTCCAAAGTCTTGCGCACCGCGGTGAGCATGCCGAGCGCCAAGCAGTCGACCTTAAGCAGGCCGAGCGTGTCGAGGTCGTCCTTATCCCATTGGATCACGGTGCGGTCGTCCATTGCCGCATTCTCAACGGGGACCAGCGTGCTCAAGGGGCATTCGGAAATGACGAAGCCGCCAGGGTGCTGGGAAAGGTGGCGCGGGAATGCCATCAGCTCGGCGGTCATTGCGGTGACGCGCCGGATGATCGGCGCGTTGGGGTCGAAGCCGGCTCCTTGCAAGAGCTGATCGGCTGGAGACTCCGTGCTCCACGCATCGAGCGTGCTGGCCAAGGCGTTGACCTGGTCGGGTGCCAGACCCAGCGCCTTCGCGACGTCGCGCACCGCGCTGCGGCCTCGATAGCTCGTGGCGACGCACGTCAGGGCCGCGCGATCACGGCCGTAGCGATTGAATACGTACTGGAGGACTTCCTCGCGGCGCTCGTGTTCGAAGTCGATATCGATGTCGGGCGGCTCGTTGCGCTCCCGGGAAATGAACCGCTCGAACAGCATGCCGATCAGCTCGGGCGCAATCTCGGTGACACCCAACGCGAAACACACCGCGCTATTCGCCGCAGACCCGCGACCTTGGCACAGGATGCCCTCGCCGCGGGCGAAGCGAACGATGTCGTGGACAGTGAGAAAGTAACTCTCGTACTTGAGCTCGGCGATGAGCGCGAGCTCCTTCTCCATGAGCACGTTCGCCTTGTCCGGCACGCCGTTCGGCCAGCGCCATCGCGCGCCTTCTTCGGTGAGATGCCGCAGCCAGGACGTGGGCGTGTAGCCGTCGGGCACCAGCTCACGCGGGTAGGTGTAGCGCAGCTCCTTGAGCGAGAACTGGCAGCGCTCGGCAATCCGCACGGTTTCTACGAGCAGATCCGCAGGGTAGATCGCAGCCAGGGCGCGGCGGCTGCGCAGGTGCCGCTCCGCGTTCGGGAACCGGAAGGCGCCCGCCTTCGCCACCGTGGTGCGGTGGCGGATCGCGATCATCACGTCGTGAAGCGCCCGGCGCTGGCGCACGTGGTAGTGGACATCGCCCGTGGCCACCGCGCGCACGCCGAGCGTGTCGGCGAGCGCGCGCAACCGGCAGCAGCGTCCTTCATCGTCGATGCCGCGATGGAGTTCGATGGCGAGCCAGCACCGTGCGGGGAACACGGAACTCAGCCAGTGCCCGTGCTCTTCATTCGGTTCCTTGCTAGGCAGCCACAACGCGAGCAGACCATCCGGCACATCGTGCACGTCTGCCCGTGTGAGCCTATAGCTCCCCTTCTCCGCAGCGCGGCGGCCCGTCGTGATGAGGCGGCACAACGCCGAGTAGCCGTCGTGGTCGGCGACGAGCAGGACCATCTTCGGGCCGTCGTGAAGCTGGAACTCGCTGCCGACGATCAGACGCACCTTCATCTCGTCCGCCGCCTCGTGCGCCCGCACGATGCCGGCCAGCGAGCACTCGTCGGTGATTGCGAGCGCACGGTATCCGACATGCGCTGCACGGTGGAACAGTTCTTTCGCCACCGACGCACCCCGCTGGAACGAGAACGCTGAGAGGCAATGAAGTTCGGCGTACGCGGGCAAGCTCACGCGAAGAACCCATGGAGCATGAACGGGCCGCGTTCGCCGGCTGCCGTGTACACCCACGCCACCTGCCCTTCCTTGGTCTCAACAATGTAGTAGTCGCGACGGACATCCTCGCCGTCCCACCATCCGCTCTCGACCCGTTCGGGTCCGAACAGGATGTCGACCCGAGCGCGCAGCGGAATCGGCTGCTGCAACAGCCAGGCGGGCCGCGCGTCCGCGAGCGCCGCAAGCGGTTCGCTGCGCTCGCGCTGTGTGCGCCACGCCCGCTCGGGTCGATGATCGAGGTCGGTGGCGAGCCCATGGACTTCGGCATCGCCGAGGCGCGCGCGCAGCCGCTCGCGCAACTGGTCGAACGACAGCATGCCCTGCGCATGCGGCTCGAACAGGTCGCCGGACGGCGGAACGAACGGCGGCAGGTCGTCGGCCACGAGCTGGACAGCGCGCACGGGTCCGTTCAACGCGACGCGCTCCAGGCGGTGTCGCGCCACGTCGAGCAGCCGCACCGCATCGCGCTCGGGGGCAAGCAGGCCCACGTCGATGGTTGCGGCTTCGAAACGGTCGTACTCGAACACGACGCGGAAGCGTTGGATGCCGCCGTCGCGCGCTCGGACGAAAGCGGCGAGGTCACCGATGAGTCGGCGCAGCGGGAACTGCAACCCGCTGGCGAGTTCGATTTCGTGATCGAACTCCATGCGACGGTCGAAGATCGATGGTGGCTGGTAGACCCGCAGCGGCAGCGGTCGGCCGCGAAGCGCATCGATCCAATCGAGCACGGCCGGAGGAAATCGTCGTGCGATGGCTTCTCGCGGCGCTGCCACAACCTGCGCCAGCCGCTTCAGGCCCATGCGCGTGAACGCGTCGGCGACGTCGGCGTCGAAGCCTGCCGCCGGCACGGGCAGCCGACCGAGCGCGGCCGATAGCTGAGGCTGCTCGACGCCCAGACCGTCATGCGTGTTCGCAAGCGTGCGCGCCGCCCATGCGTTGGGCGCGGCGACGATGCGATGCCGAAACCCCAGATCGGCGAGTTCCACCCGGAGGCGCCGCTCGAAAACGGGCCACGGTCCGAACAGCTCCATGCTCTGCCCCACTTCGAGCACCACGGCATCGGCAAAGACGAGGCTCACCTGCGAGCTGTAGCCGTATGCCCACGCTGCAACGAGCTGGCGGTCGCGCTCCAGCGCCGTGGGGTCAAATTCGGCCCACTCGCAGTCGGACGCCAGCGCCTGCGCGGCCTGGACCGAGAGTCCCGGTCTCAGGCCGCGCGCGGCGGCTTCGTCGTTGATCGCATGGACAGTGCGCCGGTGCGCGGGACCGGTTAGCAGCGCCAAGGCGCGCGGCGATGGCGGTCGCTGGCGGAGCATGCCGTCGACCGCGAAATGGGGGAACAGAAGACATGCCCAACGCACGGCGGCCGCATCACGCGAGCGCGAACGGTGGCAAAGGAATGCTCTGCGCCGGTGGATTGGCGCCGCGGCACTTGAGCACGCGCACGCGCCGCGGCTTGGCGTGAATCTGGATCCGTAACGCGGCGGGTGATGGGTTGTCCGCCGAGCGCTCGGATCGGAACGCGAAGCCGAGGGTCTGCCCCGTCTCCGAAGCCACTTGGAGCCGGCGCAAGGCTTGGTCGCTGGCATGATTGGGCCAGCACAGAACGGCCCCGCACGCGGACGACCGCAGGCACTGCTCGGCGGCCCACAGTGCGCCACGCGCGTCCGCGCGCAGGACCAACACGTGATCGAGCGCGACGCCAGCCAAGTGCCAAGCCGGCGCGTAGGGAAGATACGGCGGCGCTACGATCACGACCGGCTGATGCGCGCCCGTGAGGCGTGCAAGCGTAGGCCAGAGGAGCGACAGCTCGCCGACGCCATCACACGGCGCCAATACCTCGCTGAGGCTCGCCGGCGGCCATCCGCCAAAGGGCAGCGCGGCGTCGAGCGCAGCGAGTCCCGTGGGCTGCGCAGGGAATGCGGTGCGCGCCGGTGCGTTGCCGCGCCAGACCGTGCGGTCGGCAAGTAGCTGGTCGAGGGCAACGACGGCGCCCATCAATCGCCCTTCCGGATCAATCCACAGAACACGCCCTCGATCGCAAAGTCCGCGCCGCGGGAAACGGTGATCGGTTCGTACGCAGGATTGCGCGGCAGCAACTGGATGTCGCGCGCGCGCAGCTTCAGACGCTTGATCGTGACCTCATCGCCGATGCGCGCGACAACGATCTGGCCGGAGAGCGCCGTCGTGCTGCGCCGGATAGCCACGAGATCACCGTCGAAGATGCCGTCGTCCACCATCGAGTTTCCTCGAACTCGAAGCAGGTAGTCCGGGACCGGTGAAAAGAGCTCGTGCCCGACCACCGCCTCATCGTCTGTTTCGAGCGCAGCCCCGATCGGATTGCCCGCGGCCACGCGCCCCAGGATTGGCAAGCGGAGGGCACCGGTCGACGGGCGACGCGTCTGACGACGCAATCGGATACCGCGCGCGGCGCCGGGTATGCGGGTGATCTCGCCGGCCTCTTCCAGCGCCCGCAGGTGGTAGGCGGCCGTTGCGTTCTGGGCGAAACCAAACGCCGCACAGATCTCGAGCTGGGTCGGCGGGAACCCGTCCACGCGCAACCGCTCTTCGATGAAGGCCAGGATGGCGCGCTGGTGGTCGGTCAAAGTCATGACTAATAGTAGTCAAATCGAAGCGCAGCGGAGCGAGCTGCTGCAGGATCAGCGGCTTGCCGGACGTAGTTGTTGAAACGGGCGAAGTTTTACGGCTCGCGCGTCGCGTCCGCTGAGACAAACGACGCCGAAACCGTGAGCTGAATGCATCTGCACGATTGCCAGCACCAGCCGCGTCTGTCACTGGCGAAGAGGCCGTCGCGGCGCCATCATGGAGCCATGTGCTATTCCGCCCAGGTCATCGAGTCCTACAACGTCTTCGTGCGCATGTACGGCGCGGCGATGAGCCTGCAGCAGTTCTACTACACGTACTTTTCGAGATCGCGCGATCCGAAGATTCGGATTCCGAAGTCCGTCGACGCGTGGTTCTCGAACCCGACGACCGATCTCGAACGCGAGATCAAAACGCTGATCGACCAGTGGAACGCCGATCAGACCTCGTCGCTCGAGCAGGAGCTGTTCAAGCAGCGCAAGCGTTTGGCCGACGCGGAGCGCACGCTGCTGACGAAGACGACGAAGAAGGCGCAGGAAGATCAGCGCATCGCCGGCAACAAGATCGAACTGGCCCGAGGCAAGCTGTCGGACCTGAGGCGGACGGAATTCGTTGATTCCGACGCGCGCTTCTTCCCCGGCTGGTATGCGCCGGTGATGATCGTGGAAGACGGGCACTACGTGGTCAAGCCAATGCGTTTCCGCTACCGGTTCCCGGGATGGAACGATGCGATCGAGCGTGAAAAGGATGGTTCGTACAACGCCCGCATGGACAACATCGCGACGAAGTGGCGCGGCCCGTTCGGACACCGACACGGCATCCTGATGGCGAACCGGTTCTACGAGAACGTCAGCCGGCACGCCGTGGAAGGTCGGGAGCTGCGGTCTGGCGAGAAGGAGGAAAACGTCGTTCTCGAATTCAATCCGCAGTCACGGGAAAACATGCTGGTCGCGTGTCTATGGACGTTGGGCAAGCGCGACGACGGCGGCGAGATGTACTCGTTCGCCGCCATCACAACCGATCCACCGGCCGAGATCGCGGCTGTCGGCCACGATCGCTGCATCATCCCGCTCAAGCCCGAGAACGTCGACGCATGGATGCATCCGGATCCGAACGACCTATCGGCGTCGTACGCGATTCTTGAGGACCGGCAGCGGCCTTATTACGAGCATAGTCTGGCGGCATAGGACGATGAACTTTGCCGCAGCAAAGGCCATGCTTGCCGTTGCAGTGGCGCTCTCAGCCGCGGATGCTGGCGCCTCGCAATATTGCCCACCTCTTCAGGTCGGGCAGACAGCGGCTGTGCCCACGGAAAGCGCTGCGCTCGATGCCTCGCGAGCAGTGTTCATTTCGCGTCTTACCGAGCAGGGCTACAAGGAACACGGGCCATACCACGCGTTCTTGAGTGGTGACACATGGACCGTAGAAGCCACTACGAAAACATCCCCGCGCGGCATCAGCGCGGTGACCGTCTGCCGGAGCAACGGATGGCTGGGCTACGTCGACAGCGTCGTCGACTGATTAGGTGCAGCCATGCGAGTTTCGAAGAGCCAGCATCACCGCCACTGACAACGCCATTGCTTGACCACGCGAATTGGAGCATCCGAATGACGCAGCGTGAATCAATGGTTGTCTACGACGAGGGGGAAACGCGTTGCTCTGGGATGTCCACGCCGAGGAAAACCAGTTCGTGTGCCGCGTGTGGGGACTGACGCCAGAGGAAGTCACAGCGCTGAGCGAATCGCACGATGCGGTATTGCTACACGACAAGACACCCGAGATCGGAGAGTTCTACGACCTGGCGAGGCTGTACGAATTCTTGGCAGGCGAAGACGATCCAATGCCGGTCACGAATGCGCTCGCGTTGATCAAAAGGATCGAGCCCGGATGGAACGAGGAATGACGGTCAGCTATTTCTTCGCAGTGTTTCCCGACGATATCGCGCGCGACCTCACGCATGCGGCTGCTGGCCTGTTCGGGGAATCGCTCGGACTCCGCGGCCCACTCGTAGCGCCCGAAAAGCTGCATATGACCTACCATTTCATCGGTCGGTTCAATCAAGCTCTGGACGACCTCGAAGCGAAGGCGATTGCTGTCGGCGACGATATTTCAGGCGCGCGCTTCGACATCACGTTCGACCATGCGCTCACGTTCGATGGTACGAACGCCGCGTCCTGCGTGTTCGCTTCTGCCGACGTGCCATGGGCTTTGCGTAATCTGTGCCATCGCATAGGACACCCGCTGCACCCGACGAGGAAAGAGACACATGTGTCGCGGCCATTTCGCCCGCACGTGACCTGGCTCTACAGCAACGATCGGATTTACGGGACGATGCTGATGTCGCCTTTGACGTGGTCGGCCAAAAGCTTTGGCCTCGCATCTGGCGTCCAAGGTAGGCCACCGTACCGGATTATTCGCATGTGATCGCTGGGCGACTAACGGTTCTATCCACTGCCATTCGCATCGGACTTCGTTGCGCTTCGACGGCCAGGAATTTCGACAATAGGTCCCAATCCACCTCCGCGCGCTGCCACGTCATACTGTGGTCGGCGTCGACTCAAGCCCGTTGGCAGCCACCCAGCCCAATTTTCTTGAAGAACTAGCTCGCTGATTGTGGCCCCATCAGGGACCCCTTGACCGCCGATGAAATGGTCAGCCTTCCAGCATGCCCCGCACTTTGTTGCCGAGCGTCGCCAGTGCAAACGGCTTGGTAAGAATTTCCATGCCGGGTTCGAGGTGGCCATTGCCTACGGCTGCATTTTCCGCGTAGCCAGTGATGAAAAGCACCTTGAGTGTCGGTCGCAGGCCACGCCCGGCATCGGCCACTTGCCGACCATTCATGCCGCCAGGCAGTCCGACGTCGGTGACCAAGAGATCGATGCGCTTGTCGGATTCGAGGATCTTCAGCGCGACCACGCCATCGCCAGCTTCGAGCACGTTGTATTGATTTTCAGTCAATGCTTCGACAATGAGCATCCGTATATCGGCTTCGTCGTCGACGACGAGCACGGTTTCGCCGAAGCCCCCTTCGATAACTTCTTCTTCGCTGCTGCTGGCATCGGCGATCTCACCGAGAAAGCGTGGTAGATAAATGCACATCGTCGTGCCGTGGCCGATTTCGGTGTAGATGCGCACTTGGCCGCCGGACTGGCGCACAAAGCCATAGATCATCGAAAGGCCCAGTCCTGTGCCATGGCCAAGTGGCTTCGTCGTGAAGAACGGGTCGAACGCGCGCGCAACGACGTCCGGCGACATTCCGCTCCCACTGTCAGTGACGCACAATGAGACGTATTGGCCCGGTGGCACGTCTCGATCAATGGCCGCGAGCTCATCGAGCCATTTGTTGGCAGTCTCGATGGTGAGATTGCCACCATCCGGCATGGCATCGCGCGCGTTGATGCAGAGGTTGAGCAGCGCGCTTTCGAGTTGCGGCATGTCGACCTTCGTTGCCCATAGGCCCCCGGCGCCGACGACCTCGACCGATATTCCGGGACCCATCGTTCGCCGGATGAGCTCTTCCATACCGGCAATTAAGCGGTTGACGTCAGTCGGTCGGGGATCGAGCGTTTGCCGGCGCGAGAATGCGAGCAGTCGGTGTATGAGCGCGGCGGCGCGCGCGGCGCATTCCATCGCGGTACTGAGAAAACGTTCTGCATCAGAGGCACGGCCCGCGGCGATGCGGTGCTTTGCGCGTTCCACGGAGCCGGTGATGCCTTGCAGCAAATTGTTGAAATCGTGCGCAAGCCCTCCCGTGAGCTGACCGACCGCTTCCATTTTCTGCGCTTGGCGCAGCGCTTCCTCCGCTTTCCGGAGTTGCGTCGTGCGTTCTTCGACGCGCTGCTCGAGAGACAGGTTCAAATCCTGTAGCACCGCCGCAGCTTCCTTCTGATCCTGGATGTCGGTATTGGTGCCGATCCATCGTGTGACCTGATCGGCTTCATCGCGAATCGACACGGCACGCGTCAGATGCCACCGCCACTCGCCGTCGAATCGACGAAGACGGAACTCCGCTTCGTAAAGGTCACCACTCTCTATAGCGAGGTTCCATCGTGCGGCGATCGCGGCAAGATCGTCAGGGTGTACGATCAGACTCCAGCCGACCGCGTCGAGCTCGCCCGGCTTGACTCCGCTATAGATATAGGTCTGGTCATTGAGCCAGTCCAACCGTCCGTCTGGAGTCGCTGTCCAGACGTGATTGAGCATTGCCTGCGCGAGTGTGCGAAATTGCTCCTCTCTGGCAAGCAACTCGGCTTGAGCGCCGACCCGTTCGATGTGAGCCCATGCGCGCTCGGTGACTTCGGTAATCAGTGCAAGATCGCTGGAAGTCCAACGACGCGGGTTTTTGTCGAAAATCGCCATTAACGCGATGAGGCGGCCCTGTTTGACCAGTGGCACGCAGATTGTCGCTGCGATGCCGATGCTGCGGAACGTATCGGCTTCTGCAGGCACAAGTTCCAGCGCAATATCGTCGACGATGAGCGGACGACCGGCACTCAGTTCGCTCACGGCGCGGTGGCCAAAATCAGTGAGATTGAAGTGTCCAGGGAAAACTGACGAACCCGACGCGCTCCAACCACCGCGGATCGTGAAGCCGTTCTGGTCTTCGTCCATGTCCGCGTACGCGCAAACGGCCAGATCGAGTTGCTCGCCGACCATGCGCGTCGTCACGCGAAGGACATCGTTGGCGGCGAGGCTTTGCGCCGCCGCCTTGCCGAGCAAGTCGAGGAAACGCAACCTCGCTTCATTCTCGCGCAACAGGGCTTCGGCGCGACGACGTTGCGTGCCGCTGCGCGTTCGCTCCGCGACTTCGCGCACAAATGCAAGTTCTTCTTCGCTCCACCGCCGCGTCGTCGCGTGGTTTAGATACAGCAGTGCGACGAGCCCGCCTTGTTCGGTGACTGGCATGTTGACGAACGAGCGCGCATTGATCGCAGTCAGCGCGGCCGCGCTCGCACGTGTGCGCGCATCCTGCTCCACATCCGCAACGACCACGGTTTGGCCGAGCTTGAGATTCTCGACGTAAGAGCCGTAGTCACGGAAGTTCAGCACGCCGGCAAGGGTCGCGATGCCCGGCGCGTTCCAGTCGCGCTCGATCACGATCGTTTCTGTCGTACAGTCGATCGTGCCGTAGCCGGCGCGGCTGACACCCAACGTTTCGCCGAGCACGCAGGCCGCCTCGAATTCGATGTCCTCTGGATGGATGCTGTCACGTATGCGATCGGTGAGCCGGATCAGGGCGTTCTGGCGTATTTCCGCCAGGTGCGCTTCGGTCACGTCGATGCCTTCGACGAAAATTCCGCGCACGTCGCCGTGCGAATCGCGCACGGGCTGGTAAATGAAATCGACGATGCGATCCTCGGGATTGCGCGCCAGGTCGCGCAGGAGCTTGACGCTGACGCGGCGGCCGGTAAAGCCCTCGCCGCTTGCATAGACATGATCGAGCAACTCGAGAAAACCCTGGCCTTCGATCTCGGGAAGCGCGACGCGCAACGGCTGGCCGATCACTTCGCGGTGGCCTATCAGCTGCAGATAGGCCAAATTGGCGAATGCGAAAACATGCTCGGGCCCATCGAGCTGCGCCATGAAGCTCGGCGCTTCGCGGAACATCTGCTTAAGGCGTTCCCGCTCGGTTAAGAGCGCGCGCTCTGCCGAAACGCGCTCGGTCGTCTCGACGACGATCGCGATGACACCGCCAGGCCTGCCGGTCTCGTCGATGACCGGAGAATAGTCGAGGTTCATCCAGACTCGTTCCGGCACGCCGGAGCGGTGGAGGATGAGTTCCTGATCCTTATACGACAGTGTGTTACCCGCAAGTCCAACGCGCATGACGTTGTCATTGAAATCAGCGACTTCGGGCCATCCTTCGCGAACCTTGCTGCCCAGAAGCTGCGGGTGTCGGCTCCCTGCAAAGCGCGAGTAGGCATCGTTGTAGAGCATGATTCCGTCTTCGCCCCACAGCAGCACGATGGGCACAGGCGAATGAATCAGGAACCCTACAATGGTCTGCAGGCTGAGCGGCCAGGTTTCGATCGGCCCGAGTGAATCGGACCAATCGTGCGATGCAATCAGAGCCGAAAGATCGCTGTGGTCTGCCAGGAAGTGGATTGGCCGACCGGATTCGAAGTTACCCGCCGTTGCATTCATTCGGATACCGCGTCTTACGCCAAAGAGGATCGGATCAAATAGGTTCCGAGGATACTAGACCGTCGGACGCGATCCCAAACGGAATTCCATCCAGCGTCGACCAACGCAGGTTGGACCGACGTTTACCACCGCCAAATAGCGGACGAATTGCCTGACGTGAAAACACCCCTTGAAGCGTCCATGTCGCGGCTGAAGGCTGGAGCCGCGCGACTGCGCGGACTGCTGAAGCGGACAAACGCGACACTCAGTTCGAATCCCGCACGATAGCGCCGGAAGACCCAGTCAAAGACGACACAAGCTGGATGCGTGGCATATCGACGAATCGCAGATGACATCGATCCGCGTATTTTGAACCCTCTGCAGCTCATCGACCTCCCGTTTGGGAGCGTTTTCTCCGCGTCTGACACCTATCCAGGATATCGAACGCCATTGTTGTCCGTCGAAAGCAGGGCACGCTCACGCCATGAAGTCAGCTTATGCCCGTGCCGTCCGCCGGGTTGGAACCTCGATCGCTCAGGCGCAGTAACGGGGTATCGCTGTTGTCGAGAATCTACGTATCAGCATGATGAAGGCCGCAATCAAAGTTGTCAGCCAGACGACGCCCGATCAGTCCCGTGGCGTGTTCGAAGTCGGCGGCAAGGTCATTCCGCTTGGTGAGATCATCGGTAGCCGCATCACGGCGAGGGTCTCTCGGTGCTTTAGTTCGACGCGCTCCATTCTCACAAGTCAGTGCATATCTCCTAGCGTCGTCGATCCATCGGTATTCGGCGACGAGACGCAGGGTTCGGATGGGCTGTCTGCCTAAGACCGATACCTTTCGATCCGCTCGTCGATGGCGGCGACGAACTCGTGTGCAGAACGAGCTGCTTCTAACCGTCCATCGGCGAAGATTGCGATAGCCTGCACGGCGCTGTGAAAAGTCCCAATTCGCGTCGTTTTCTCTTTGGTCGCTTCGCGCGAGACTGCTTCCGATTCAAATAGGTCGATACCACTCAACTCGGCTGACCTTCTCATCGCCGAAGTCACCCGCTCCATCGCTTCCACGGTTGGGAAATCAATGCGTCCGCAATTGTAGGCGCTACATTGAACAACTCGATGCTCCAGCGTTCCACGGTGCCGGTTTGGGCGACGTACTCGGGCTCCACGGCGGCAACTATATGGATCGTCATATCCAGCCTCCTGGAATAGCCGGCAGGGCGGTAGCGGACGTCAGTTCGCCAAGCTCGGATTCCGACGTCAACGATCGAGGTGATCAGTGGCGGGCAACTCTTGATTGAGCGCTTGTCGCGTCTGAGGCAGGGACACACACTTTGTTCGTATACATGTATACGCTTTCTGGATGCTCGTACCTAGCGCAGAGCGCTTGTGGAGACGTAAAGTTGGGCTACGCTTGCGGGACGGCAACCCGATCTTCGACCGCAGTGACGATCTCATGTGCGGGGTGTTGGGCCTGCTCGCCGCCATCGGCAGAGAATGCTATTGCAGCGGCCGCAAAGTGCAACGTGCCCATCAAAGTACCGATTCAACCATTGCCGAATTACTGTACGCCTCGAACTGATCCAACGCGACCCAGCAACGTACGGGCATAGCCTGCGAGGGCCTGGTCGGGCACATCTGCAAAGAACGCGAAGGCGCTGGCTACGTCGCTGAAATTACCGTGCTCTTGGTTTCGATCGGTAAGCAGATTGATTTCCACGGTGCCGGCCTCAATACGCCGCACCTCCTTCCCGGTCAACATGCGCCGCGTGCAGACATATCGGTTGTTCGCGCGCTTCACGCACCAGAGGAACGCCTTTCCGGCGACGTCGTAGGCGACTATGAATTCGGGATGCATGGCGGTTCCCTGAGACAAGGGACGGGACGCTAGGCCTAACCTGCCCAGAAGTATGTGCGCGACCGAACGGAGCCCGACAATTGATGCCAGGCCCTTCGCACGGTTTCACTCGCAGTTTCTTCTGCCATGCGAAGGCCTCAGGACTCGACTCGACTTACCTGAGAGCGCAGCGGGATAGGCCGGTATTGGGGTCGCCGATGTGCGTTCGTCGACCGGCGCGCGACACCACCGCGCCCTAATGACAGGCGCGAAGCAACGCCGCGCCCGGCTAGATGAGCCCTCGTTCTGCCATTGACGTCGTGCCCTGCGCACCGACTATGATGTGATCAAGCAGCCGGATGTCGATGAGTTCAAGGGCAATGCGCAGCCGCGTCGTGATCGCTCGGTCGGCCGCGCTCGGCTCCGGATTTCCGCTTGGGTGGTTGTGGCTGAATATCACGGCAGCCGCGTTGTGTCGCAGGGCGCTGCGGACCACCTCACGCGGATAAATGTTTGTGCCAGCAATGGTTCCGCTAGCCAGCTTCTCAACGGCGAGTATGTGGTGTCTCGTGTCAAGCCAAACTGCGTGGAATTCTTCGTGCAGCAGGTGGCCAAGCCGCATCAGGAGAAATGCCGCGCTGTCGCGAGGGCTGCCGAGCGCGCCCTGCCGATCCAGCTTGCGCAGCAGTATATCTTCTGCTGCGGCGAGCACGTCGTTCTCGCTCATCGGTCCGATGATTGTGTAGTGACCCAGCACATCGCGCGTGACGCTCATCGCCTTCTCCCATCGGCGCTGGTTTGCGCCGTGGAGATCGGAGAGCGCCGACGACGGGCGCGCTGCGCACGCGAAGGGCCGCAACGAAGAGGAGGACGGCGAAGCCGTTGCGCAGTGCGCAGTCGGCGCTACCGTTTCCCCATTAAGGCGCTTTCTCGCCCAGCCGATGGGACAAGGAGATGAGCCTTTGCGCGAAGCATGCGGAACTGCACAACACGGCAACTCGATTCAGCGCCGATCGCCCTTTGGGGGCTCTGGACGACTGTCGGTACACGCTATCAATGCGCGAATGTCGTCGACTCGCCACGCAGTAATCCGCTGACCCAGCGTGCGGACTGGCTGAGGATATCGACCCGATTTGACGCCAGCCCACCATGTCGAACGTGAGACCGGAATGATCGCCGGAGATCCAGGCTCGCTACCCTTGGCGGGTCTGCCAACGATTTGCGACAGCCGCAGATAGCCGGTTTCGGGGAGCTGTCGCATCGTTTTATCCAGCCGAAGAAGAACGACGCAATCTTGCTCCGTCTGGCAACGACAAGAAACCGCAAAATGCGACGCGAAAAATCGCGCGCATGTTTTCGATCGAAGGCGCCTGTCGCCGAAGCTCGTCGCCGACGCTCGCCCTCCTTTCCCCACCGGATAAATGGTTCGTAAACGGTGCTTCTCGAACGAAGTTTCCGGCCGACGCTTCCCACGCACTGCGCATGACCAAGGCAATTCAAACTCAAAGCCGTTCGTGAAGATCTGATCCGCGACGACGGTCAGCGTAGCGCTTGCGTCATCGCCCTTCGCGCCTAGGTCCGTCTGCAAGGCACCGGCCGGGATCGTGTTGACGTATGCGCCCGCATCATCCGCGGTTAGCGGCACCTTGATCGTGCACGAACCAGCAGGCAAAGCCGGTGGCCACACCGTCCCAGCAACTCGACGATCAAGCGGGTGCAGGCGAACGATACAATTCGTCCGATCGACGCGCTGTTTCACTACAGACTCAGAGCTCCTCGTGACCCCACTGATTATGCCCCTGAAGTCCTGGCGCACGCGCCCGCGCGGGGGACGTCTCTATGCCGACTGATGGGGCGACTCAGATATGGCACGCAATGTGCTGCCTTCCGGGGATAGGGGGACAGCGATGCAAAACCACGATCGCAGAAGAGCGTTGCTATTCACTGGCCTTATCGTTCTAGCCTTCGCGTGCTCCGCGCCCGCGAAGTCAAAGTCACTGACGGGATGCACGCTGCACCTGGCCGGCTCGAACGGCCAAGCCCGCGATGTGCTGGGCTACGTGAATACGGATGGCGCATGCGTTCCGCGCCCGGAACCAAGCCCAACAGAGCCGGGCATGTCAGCTAGCGCACAATGCCGCGACGGCACCTATAGTTACAGCCGGCACCGCAGTGGAACGTGTTCGCATCATGGCGGCGTCGCGGTGTGGCGATGACTGACGAGTCCCTCACCGTCGCGTCAGAATGGCATCCGAGCAAGGGTGATCAGTACCGGGCTCTTTGTGACTATCTCAAGCACGTTGCGACTCTTTCGGCTGGTTCGATCCTGCTCGTTGCAACGATGCTCGAGAAAATGTTCGCGCAACCGTCTTCTCGCGGCTGGGTGTCACTGGCGGTCGGGTCTTTCCTCGTTAGCCTCATGGCCTCTTCGGTGGCCTTCCTCATGGTCGCCGTCATGTTTCCACGAGCGAATGCTAAAACACCGAACGAGACCGAGAAGACGATGATGGCCGGCGCTGTGATCTTGACATGCGCCGGGTTTGTAATCGGGGTCGCGTCCATCGCCTTCTTCTTCTAGCGCAACTGGTAGAGCTCCGTCACGAGCCAGCAACCTTGCGCTCGAACACATGCTCTCGGACATCGCGGCCCACCGCGAGGTGATCGAGCGGCCATCGCAGAAGCATGGTCGGACTAAAGATGCCTGGAGCGAGAGCTCCGCGATCACGACTGGAGCATGCGTCGGTGCGCCGACACTCGCTAGAAAGAATTGTGTCGCCCAGACGTGCAGCGTCGAATCCGTGTTACGGAACAATTGCCTGCAGCGAATCGCCTTCTTCAAAGATTCGCCTCGCCTGATCAATAGTGGATCCACGCATCAAGCGCTTTAAGAAATCGGGCGCGACTACTTGAGGAGCCCGAACAGGATAGACTGCTGCCTTCATGCGCGCCTTATACAAAACGATGGCCGTGTACTCACCAGCCTACATTCACGCCCAAAGTCATCCATTGCTCGGTCGTTGTGTCGTGTGTTCGTCCTGCTACGACGTCCAAATCCACATCTTTGATAAGGGTTCGACGAACTCCCGCCTGCAACGTGCGCACTCGCGCGCCGTTGCGGAGGCCTTCTCCGATCACGCGCCAACCCGAGGCAAACTGGAACTCCAGAGCGGCGCCGATTAGCGCGTGCCAGTCCGGTGTTTCGGTACGCTGGAAGCCCGCGTTGACGTCGAGTACCCAGTTCTGGTCTCCAGTCAGAGCAAAGCTCACTGGAGCATAAACGTTCGCGACCGCAATCCTGCCATTGGTCACCAGCGCGTTGGTTGCCATTCCCCACGACACGCCGTCCTTCTCCAAGTCTCCAAACACATGCTTTATACCTAACCCTTCGGAATGGGAGGACTCAGGCCCTACTCGTCCGACCAGCGTTGCGCTGAACTCTAAAGCCTCGGTCGAACATGCCGGCACGGTGGTCGCATCGTACGAACCTTGCGGAAGCCAGCGGGCCCACGATTCGACTTGGCAATGCCCGGCCGGTGTCACCGTCGCGTCGTCGACGAAATAGCTTCCGCCTGTCGCGGCCGCCAAATGAGGAAAGAGCAAACTCAATGCAACGGAGATGACAAAGGTTGGGGCATAACGTTGAGACCAGTCCATACGAGTTCCCCCGAGTCAGCACTGTGAGCGTACCAGCCGGCAATAGAACAACCTACTCACGGGCAGCAGGCGCGCCGGACCACGGTTCAGGTTCAACTTGTCCTAATTGCCCTTCCCGCAGGGGTGACAGCGTGGCTGAGAAGAAAAGCGGAAGGAAGTTTGCGCCAAGCCTGGCGCGCGCTCGGCCCGAGCGTTGTAACCGAGGCCGCTGACGACGATCGTTCTGGCATTGCGACGTGCTCGGGCACAGGGGCTCGATTCGGAACCAGTTCGCGTGGGCTGCGCTGCTTACAAGGCCGTTGATGGGGTGCGCAGATGATGGCGGCGCGCATCGGAATGGGCTCCGGCGTCGGGATAGCCGGAGCTTTCGCGCGCAAGCACCCCATGTGGCTGATCGCCATTCTCGCATTCGCGCTTTTGATCTTAATCACCGACAACATCGCCAGTGAACTTGCGGCGACTGGCGTCGCAGTTTCAATGCTGGGCGGTGGCCTTAGCTCCTATGTGATGCCGTTTTCGACATCGGAATCTGCGTCGCCGTGTAGCTGCGCTACCCGGCAGCTAACACTTGTGCTTCAGCGGACATGCTCGCCACACGGACTTCCGGGCGCATCGACCGTAAAACCGATGCGTAGCCCCGACCACCAGCTTCAAAACCAGCAGCCCGAGTAGGTCTGCACGCCTGGTGTATCGCTTCTTCATGTGCGTCCACTTCGTCATCCCAACCACTATCCGCAGCCGCTTGTCGTGAGACGCTGGTTCTGCGGGAGCTATGTATGCAAAGAAGAGATGGTGCGATGGCCGCATGATTTTTTCAACAAAAAACAACACCCGGATTTCCCCGCAGTTGGCGTATCAGTCATCGACATCCAGCGGAGCGTACTATGTTCACTTCGAAAGCTGCACGCGATTTGTCGCGTCATAATTTGCTGCACGTTCTACTCCGCTTCGCCTTGCTCGGGCTGCTCATCGTTGTCTGCAGCGTGCACGCCCATGATTTCTGCGTTACCTCTTCCTCACAGCTGCAAGGTGCGCTGAACGACGCTTCTGACGGCGGCTCATTCAATGCCGAGGACAACCTTATCCAGGTCGCTCAAGGAACATACGCTACTGGACTGGGGCCGTTTCATTATTCGTCCACCTCAACCCATGGACTGCGACTTCTCGGAGGCTACAACGCGAATTGCACGGCGCATACCAGAAAAGCCGCGTTGACCATACTCGACGGTGGCGGCACCACGGGAGTGCTCCACGCGGGCAGTTCGCATGGCAGTCTCGATGTCGGCTACTTGACCTTGCAGAATGGGAACGGGTCAGCGGGTGGCGGGCTGCAAGTGAATTTTCAGAACGGTGTTCTGACCGGCAGGGTGTCCATTTTCGACAATGTCATTCGCAGCAACCATTCAACCGATTATGCAGGAGGTCTGTATGCGACCTGCTTCGGCAACGGCATGTACATCGACAACAACCTGGTCGCAGATAACAGCGCAGACGGCCAGGACGGAGGAGCCTACGTGACAGGCTACAGCGAGCTCAACGAATTCATCAACAACACCGTCACCGGCAACACCTCGGTGTCTCCGACCGACGACGTGGGCGGTTTGGACTGGTACAGCGATGGAGGAACGTCCGAAGTCATCGGCAACATCTTCTGGAACAACTCGGGTTACGGACTGTATCTGGCCTCGGCCGCCACGCTACTGGAGTACAACGATTACGGCTCGCATGGCGGAGCTGCGCCTGGCATACACATGGGCAACCTATCCGTTGATCCCGCGTTCGTAAATGCAGCCGCTGGCAATTTCCGCCTCTCGGGTAACTCACCTCTGCTTGGCGCCAGTCAGATTAGCAGCGGCTATACAGACCTGGATGACCATTCCTACCCGTCCGTAGGGAGATCGGATATGGGAGCCTACTCGCAGACCATCTTCGTCGATCACTTTGATGGCCCTGGACTGTGAGCGCGTGTACCGGACGGGGAGCAACTGAGGATAAGTTCGTGCGCATGCAAATGAGCGCAAACGTCGTCGCGCGGGACGTCACCATGCCGACTGATGGGGCTCTCTAAGCGCCGCTTTGACTCGGTCGTATCCAGTCTGCCTACGGCGTCATGCAGAGGCGGAAGAGATCGACCGTTTCACGAAGCCTGCGGATCGATTAGCGTCTTCTGGGGGGAGACGCCGCGCACTTGCTCAAGCATGGCAGCAAACTCTCTTCTATCGAGTGCTGCCTGAGGCAGCATTCGGTTGTCCATCGCCCTTGATGCCTTTCCGACTTGGCTTCCCGACACTGCGCTTCGCACGCTCCTTGTTTCCCGGACCGCCATCTTTGCGTTGGCTATCTATGGGCCGCGCTTCAGTTGAAGGTCGCTTTCCAGTTTTCGTGAGCTCCGACTTGGTCATTTCACTCTCCTCAAATTTGAAGGGCGGGGGATCCGCTTGGCACGCGGCGATGTACGAATGACGCGAGCCGAACAAGAATTAGCACCCGCGACCTGAATCCATCCGACATCGCAATAGTGAAGCGGGCGAGATTTATCCAGAGTCGCGCGCGTTCGGTTCATGTTGTGCGGTGTAGCGTTCGCGTCAAACAAGCGAGATGGTTTCGACATGAACGTATTGCTCGTGGAAGACGATGAGAATCTGGCGCAGATCACGATTTCGGCGCTCGCGATGTGCGGGCACGACGCGACCGTGGCTACAACGATGCGCGAAGCGGTGGACCGGCTTTCCGAGCCGAACACGTATCCGCTGGTTCTGCTGGACTTGCAGCTGCCCGATGGCCGAGGTGAAGACGTCGTCCATGAGCTGCGCGGGAGACATCAGGCTCTGCCACCCATCCTGATCGTGTCTGGTTTGCCTGAGCCGGATTTGGCAGAGTCCGTCGATGCAATAGACGCCGTGGCGTCCATAAGGAAACCGTTTCGGATGGCGACTCTTTGTGAAACCGTAGAGCGCATCGTGGCATCTGGCAAAGTATGCGAGTAGCAGTTATGAACGCCGTGCGACGAACGGCGGCCCGTCACAACCTTCATTCGATGTGAGGGCGCAACTTTTCGACCGCAGCGCGCAATCGCGCAAACCCGTATGGCTTCTGAAGATAGGGAGCGTCGCCGAACTCTTCATCCAGGTCCGACGCCCCGAAACCTGATGTCAGCAGGAACGGTACGCGTCGCTCGCGCAGCAACCGCATTGCGTCGTCTGCAGGAATACCGCCGAGCAAGTACCTGTCCACGATCGCGCAGTCGAACTCGCCTTCGGAAACGAGCGCGATTGCATCAGGAAGTGTCGCTGCCGTGCCAGCGATTTCGTAGCCGAGTTCCTTCAGAACGTCGACAAGGCCTGCGGACACAAGCGGATCGTCTTCCAGCAGCGGTATGCGCACGGCGGATCACCAGGTTGGGCTGCGAAGGTTGTGCCTCCGCAATTATGTCGCTCTTCGGTTAGCGCGTTCGCAGGTTTGCAGCGACGCTAGCTAATCGACAATCCAGTCGCGCGCACGTTCGCGCAATACGGCGCGCAGATCGATTTCGATGTCACCGACGGTCGTCGCGCTGGAGAACGTTCCGACAACCCAGTTGGACGGTACGCGCGAGGCGTCTTCCGGCTTCTGGGCATACACCGCTCCAGTCTCATCGACCCAGACGGTCATGGATTGTGCGTCAACCAGTTGCCTTATGCGCAGGGCCACGCCGGTCAGATGTTCATTGAGCGTGCCTACGGCGTTTTCTTCAGCCATCTCGTTCCCCTGCTCAGACATCCGGAAACTTGATTGCGATGCACCCCAGTAATCTGGGGCAGCCAGACACGCTATCCTTCATTGGTTCGGCAGTCTGTGCGATATCGAACATATGCGGCTGAGGCCGGCGTACTTGCGTGTCCCCACTGTCCAAGAGCGCCCTACGGCCGGAACCTCGATTCACGCTGTCGACACCCTCTGTTGGTTCCAGCGCCAGCGCGCAGAAAAGAACCAGATGATTTCGACGATACCGAATGGCCAAGGGCCCTATGGAGAGCCGTAGATCGAGCTCAGCAGGCAAGTGATCGCGAATCCTAGTGTCCACCAGTGAGATCGACGCTCGAGGGGTCGCAGACGAGCATGCTCAACACCGCAAAGAGACGGAAAGCAGTTAATGCGTCCATGACGGGCGAGGATCCTTAGGCGCTCCTCGTCGAGGTAACGTGGGTTCGGTCTGGCTCTGAAATGTTTGAACTAGCATGACTCAGACGTTGATCTAGCGAGGGAACTGCGCGGAGAACGTCGTGCCACCCTTCGGCGTCGATTCAACCCGGATATCTCCGCCGTGCGCAGTAACGATTTCGCGCACGATGAATAGTCCCAGTCCTACGCTTCGTGAGCCGGTGCTGACGTGATCGCCTCGCACCATCGGTTTGAACAGATGTTCGATCCGTTCGTTTGGAATGGGCGTCCCCTCGTTGTGCACTGAGACCGAGCAGGTCGCCACCTCGATCGCCGAAATCACTGTGATCGGACTTCCCGGGCTCCCATACGCTGTCGCATTCGCGACCAGATTGCCGATCAACTGCGTAACCCGATCGCTGTCGACCGAGCAGAGACCGGCGCCCTCTGTACGATGGACCAACACAGCGTTCGGAAACGACAGTCGCAACGCGTCGACGCAGCGAGACACTAGCGCATGCCAATCGACCGGCGTGATCGTGACCGCTATGCCGCTGCCGATTCGAGCGACGGTGAAGTCGAGCAAATCGGCGATCAGCCGCTGCGCACGCGTGGCAGCCTCCGTGATGAACTGGATATAGCGTCTGCGTGCAGGCAGCTCCTCACCCTTTGCGAGTAAGTCGGCGCTCATGAAAATGGTGGCCAGCGGATTGCGAAGGTCGTGACTGACGATACCCATCATCTGCTCAGCAAAGACTGCACGATCTTCTGCCGCATCGCGCTGACGACTGAGTTCGGTGATGTCCTGAAGGATGCCGATGAATCGCTCGAAACGTCCATCCGAATCGAATACCCCGCGCCCCATCGCGAGTACAACGCGCTGCCGTCCGTCGACACCATTGAGTCGGTACACCACCCTGTAGTCGGCAGATGACAATCGCTGAGCGGCGAACCATGCGTCCTTCTCGATAGGCCGATCCGCCGGCTCGATCGCTTCGATGACGTCGTCCAAGGCCATCACTTGCGGTTCGGAATAGCCCAGCAGTAAGGCGGCGCTGTCATCGAAGCCGTGCTGTCCCGTCGCAGCAACGTAGTCCCAAACATGCAACTGCGCCGCTTCGACGGCGACGCGCAAACGCGTCTCTGCCAGTGCGCGCGCGGCTTCAGCCTCCAGCTGCGTCGCCAGCGAGGATTCCGCTCGTTTTCGTTCGCGCAGCAGTTCGCGTTCGTACTTGTGGCGGTCTTCGGCGACCACGATCGCCAGCTCATGGAATGAGCCGGTGGGACGCGTTCGCTTCAGCGCATTCAGCATGACGGGAATGGTGTGACCATCGCGATGCCGGAATTCCAATTTGACCTCGGCCACCGAGCCCTGCATCTGCAGCAGCGGCGCCCAATGCGTCTGATGGAAGATACGGCCTCCCATGGTCAGTAATTCCTGGATTTTGCGGACGCCGACGAGTGATTGCGCTTCGTATCCGAGCCAGCGACACAGTGTTTCGTTGACCTTGCGGATCGTGCCGTCGGTATCGGTGACGGCCAGGCCGCAAGCAGCTTCGTCGTAGAGCTCCCGGTCGGTTGGCAAGCCTGACGGATCGGACGTCATCACGCCGCGACGGCGACCTGTCGCAGGAAAGCATTCATCGCATCGATGCTGGCGTGTGGCTCGCTCAAATGCGGGCAATGGCCAACATTCTCGATGATGGTCAAGGTGCTCCCGGGCAACGACCGGTGGATGTATTCGCCAACGGCCAGTGGAGCGATGAAGTCGTCGCTCGACTGAAGGATCAGCGTCGGCACGCGTACCTTGGCCAGGTCAGCCCGGTTGTCGGACAAAAAGGTGACGCGGGCAAACTGTTTCGCGATCTCTGGATCGGTGCGGCAAAAACTGTTGGTGAGCTCCATCCCGAGTTCGGGTCGCTCCGGCACGCCCATGATCGCGGGCGCCATCGTGCTCGACCACCCCAAGTAGTTGCTCTCCATGGCCTCGAGCAAGGAGCCGATATCGTCTCGGGTGAAACCGCCCACGTAGTCGCCATCGTTGATGTAACGCGGCGAGGGACCGAGCATGATGTGGGCAAGAAACAGCTCGGGCGCGCTGAGCTCTGCGAGCACGCCGATCATCGCGCTGACGGAATGCCCCACGAACACGATCGGGCCATCGCTAAACTCCTTCGCGATCTCCACGACATCGGCGGCATAACCACCGAGAGTGTCGTACTTGACTGGATCGTAAGCCGTCAGATCGGAAGCGCCGCTTCCAACCAAGTCAAAGGTGATCGTGCGAAAACGCCTGGCGAAGACCGGCTGGAGGAACCGCCACATGTTCTGATCGCATCCAAACCCGTGAGCGAACATCAGGGTCGTAGCCGTATGTCCTCGGTCACGCGCAAGACATTACCGATCTTGTCCTCCAGCAGCGACGATTGCATGACGAAACGATCCGGGACCCGCTAACCGGCTGCTTCAATCGTCGCGCGCTTGACCTGATCGAGGAACGAACCGGAGACGGCGGGTGGAGCGTCGCGGTCGTGGATCTCGATCGTTTCAAGTACGTCAACGACACGCAGGGACACGCGCGCGGCGATGAGGTCCTGGCCGCGATGGGCGCGTTCTTGCGAAGCGTGTGCGCGGAAGACGCCACAGTCATCCGCGCCGGCGGCGATGAGTTCGTCGTCGTGGCCGATGGGAGCGCTCTATCGAGGGAAGCTCTGCAGGAACGCATCGACCAAGCACGGAAGCGAACACCGCACCCGTTCACACTCGGGTGGGCGTCTCGTGAACCAGGCGAAACGCTGGCTGGCACCATGAAGCGGGCCGACGAAAAGCTCTACAGTGACCGCCGGCTTCGAGATCTGGGAAACACGACACACGAACGGAGGCGATAGTCCGACGGACGGCGAAGAACCGCATAGCGCAAACCTACGTCAGGGATCGCCGCTCGTTGCTTCGTTCCACTCATTGCCGTCGCGCATGAACCCTCCGCCCGACGGCATCATTGTCCCTAAGCGCTGCCAGTTTTTGGCATTGCGAGTTGCGTCTCGAACGCCCACTCGAGCATCGCCGGCACGAATAACACCGTGGCGGCAGAGCACACCGGACATTGAACCCACACGGCGTCCGCTGCGAGGATGTGCGTCGGCACGTCGCGGCGCACGCGGCAGCTCACACACCGTGCGGTGACACCTCGAATGATGTCGTTTTCGTCCCTGACGAAAACCACATCCTGGAATCTATGCGGCATCTGGCGACCTCCTCCGCCGAAAGCAACCTGCGCGTTGCATGGATCGAGCCAACTGAAACGGCGACGCCGATCCACCCTTGCCGCAGGTCAGTCCCACCTAGACCCTGTCGCCAGGCGGGTGCTATGCCCGCGGCCTAGGTCGCATGGCTTGCGAGCGCACCCATACAGTCTGGGCAAGCGAGAGCGCGACCTTTACCTTCGCTCGAACCCAGCGATTCAGACGCTCCTGGCTGCTGCACAGCACGAAGCACGACCAGCCTCTTGGCGGTCAGGTGCATCGACTTGTCCGTCGAGGGTCGTTCGTGATACCTGTTAGCAAGGACGACTACGGGGTAGTTTGCGCACGCTGGTTGGCGCTGCCCCAGTTTGAACGACACCACTTGTTTCGCTCCGTTGCCGTCGCTCTCATTCTTCAACTCTTGCCCAGTGTTGCAACCCCATGCCTACCAATCCATTGAAATGTCCGTCGTGCGCGAAGGAGTGGGACGTTCGCAGACTTCATGCAATCGACGAAGTTATACCTTGCCCGGGATGCGGCCAGGTGTCTGAGTATCGCCAGTTGCGGGAGACTTGGTCACGCGACCGGCAAGCGGAGATTCTGCGCGCGACGTCGGGGAAACCGAGATGAGCGACGCCATTCGTTGACCTCTCAATGTGACAAACCGCGTCGCGGGAAATCACACGGGCAGCAGCGCTTTCTAAGCTTTCTCCGCACTGCACGATGCAGGAGCCCTCAGCCCGCCCCGGCCTCATGTTGAGTACAAGATCGTGTGCGCGAGCGCCAATCGTTTCACGAATATCGTTAGTGGGAGGCTGACTTTTTTCTGGGACGATACGCATCCCGAACCATTTGCTTCAGGCTGGAGACCACAAATGTGGTTGAACAAACTGGCAGCAGCGCTGGGAATCGCCGTCGGATGGACAACAGCGTTCACCGCCGGGGCAGCGGCAGCAACCCGCGCTCCCGTCAAAATTGCGGTCTTCGAGTTCGAACTTGAAAACACCAGTCCCACCGGCAAAGTCTGGGCCGAGACATCCGACGACTCCGAGACGATGAAGATGTTGACGGCCCATGCGCGCAAAGCCCTGGAAGCGTCAGGTCGATACACGATTGTGGAGACCAAGGGCGTCGATGCCGCAGAAGTGAAAGACCGCTCGCTTCGAAACTGTCATGGATGCGACGCTGACATCGCCAAGAGTCTGGGCGCAGACCAATCGATCATCGGCGTCATCTCGCGCGCGGGCCAAACTGAGTATTACGTTTCTCTTCGCATCACCGATGCCGTCAAACACGAAGTCGTCTATCGGCACATGTCGTTTTACATCGGTGGCGAAAATGGATGGGCCTCGGGGGTGCGGGACGCCATGGCGGACGCCTTGTCCGCCGCCGCAGGCACATCAAAACCGTAGGACGCCCGAAGCTGCGGACGGCGGGTGGAAACGGATCGCACACTGCTATGTCGACCAGGACACTGCTCACGGCGCGGCAACGGTCGTACTGGTTAAAGAGTCCGTTGGCTTGCCGTCTGCTGCCATTGCCTTGCCATGCTCTCGGCGTAATGGCGCGCTGTACTGGCTTGCTTATCTGGAGCCTTTCGCGGGCTCGGCCACGCAGCCAATCTGGCGACGTCCGCCTGCGATGACGGCATCCTGAGAGCGCTTTTAAGAAGCGTGAAGTGCGATCCTCTGTCGCTTCTCATACAGCCGGTCGTCCGCAGCTTTTAATGCATCTCGCAGCGGCATAGGGCCGCTTCTCACCGCGTAGCCGAGGGTAAACCGGATCGGCGCTCGCGTGGCGTCTGCCTCGATGCGTTCTGCGGCTCTCGCAGTCTCACTTTCATCGGAGCCTTTCAGAAGGAGGAGGAATTCGTCTCCACCCAATCGCACAACGATGTCTTCGGGACGAACGTGCTCTTTCAAGAACTGCCCCATAGCAACGAGGACTTCATCCCCTCGCTCGTGGCCACGCGTATCGTTCACCTGTTTAAAGTGGTCGAGATCGAAAACGATGCATCCCCAAATGTCGCCCTCGCGCAAGCTGACTGCGACCTCGCCGAGATAACGCCGGTTGAAGCATCGTGTGAGTGGATCTCGAATGCTCCAGTCTCTGAGTTGGCGTGCATAGCTCTGGCTTGCCGTGACATCTTGCGCGTGTCCAAGCACGAACGGTTCTTGTCCTTCGTCGTCCACGACGTTCTCGTACTGCCACACCCGGGTAGAGCCATCCTTCGCCAAAACGTGCATGAACCCGTTGTCAATGCCATTAGCCGAGATGCGGCGCAGGTACTCCGCGTAAGCGTCATGGTAGGAAGGGTCGATGTAATCGGTCATCGGCCTTGTCAGCATCGATGTCAACGGGTAGCCCAACTGATTGGCCGTTGCCGGGTTCACGGATAGGATCACGCCGTTCATATCGTGCGTACAGATGAGGCCCAAGCTTCGCTCGAACAGGTTTCGGAAGCGACGCTCACTAACTTGGAGCGCGTCAACGGCGCGTCGACGTGCGGTAACGTCTTGTATGGCTCCAATGAGCCACCGCGGTTTGGCGTCTCGCAACTCTATGTTGGCGACGGTGCGAACCCACAGTGGCCGTCCGGTGGCAGTGACGAAGGGGGCTTCGACGTCCCAACCGTTGCCAGATGCAACCGCCCTTCGCATCGCCGTGCCAATCGGGCCGGAGCTGCCTCCAGGGAAATAGTTCAGCGCTTCTTCCAATGTGGGTCGATGACCGAGTGGAACCTCATGCAGACGACACGTCTGGTCGGACCAACTGATCGCGCCATCTTCAAGATCTATTTCCCAGCCGCCCACACCCGCGACTCGGCCGGTGCGATCCAGAAAAGCCTCGCTCTCCCGCAAACGTTGTTCCGTCGCTTTGGGTTTTGAGATGTCAAAAAGGGTGCCATACATGCATAGCGGGGCGCCGCTTTCCAGCCAGGTTGCGACTCCTCCGCGACTTCGCACCCATACCCAATCCGCGACGAATCCGCGCATCCGGATCTCGCAATCCACATACTCAAGACCATTCTCGATCTGCGTATTCATTGTCTCGCGTAGACGCTTCCAGTCCTCCGGATGGGTGTGCTCCTCCCATGTTGAAAGCGTCATGGGCGCCAAGGCAGCAGGTGTAGAATCGATGAGCTCTGCCCATCTCGCATTGACGCGAAGTTTGTTCGTCTGAATATTCCATTCCCAGGTACCGGCGTGCGCCGCGCTGATGATGTTGGTCAGCCTCACACGATCCAGTTCGCGTTCCTGGGTGGCTTGGTCTTCGCGAACCAACACGTCGATCGCTGCACCACCGCGCGCGCATACCGCGAACGCCTCGGCGGCGGTGATCGCAATGTCGTCGAGCGCGGCAGACTGTTGAGAGGAGATCGGGTGCCGATCGAACCACAGGCATAGGGCGCCGCCACGACGGCCGTCTCTCTGCACGATCGGTATGCCCACACGCACGTACTTCGGGCATGCACTCGCACTAAGAAACGCTCTCGTTTGCTCAGACTTAAATGCGCCAATAGAGTTTCCCAACGGTCCCTGACCTATGACCGTCAGGTGACGGAACTTCGCCTCAGATTTCGTCTCGTTGTCGATGGCGAATCCGCCACTGGCTCCGTGACACCGACCGTTCTCGTCCGAAACGCACACCCGCGCGTGTGGCACGTCAATCGCCCGGGCTGCCAGCCGCGCCAGCGCATCGAAGAGAGGGCGGGCGGTCTCAGTGTTATCTAGCATGCGCGCACCTGGGACAATCTCTCTATCGTGTCCATGGTGGTCTGCTTGGGCAGGTACCGATGTTTTTCAATTTCATAGTCTGCTCTGGAGTAAGAGCGGCGCACCGCTTTCACGTGCAACTTGTCCGGCGTCACGTTCGTCCACCCGCAACGCAGCCAGAATCAATTGCTCGTTGGCCTCGCGCAAGTCGGAGAGCTGACGCTCCAGGAGCAGGACGGAACTTTTCGGAGCGGAAACTGGCGGTTGCCCATCATGATGGAACGCAAAGCGGCCACCTCCGCAGCGCTTCGCGCGATACATCGCGGCGTCCGCTTTTTCGATCAGCACATCAATGTCGCAGCCGTCATCGGGAAACAGCGCGATACCCAAGCTGGCCGAAACGCAGATACCAAAATCGTTCGGCTCAGCCAAGGCCATCAAGAGTGCTTCTGCTTTCCCGGCTGCGGCTGCGGTATCCGACAGATGGCCTAGAACGATGAGAAACTCCTCACCGCCATACCGACAGACAATGTCGCTCGACCGTACCGCCGCTTCTAGCCTGCGCGCGACCATCACAAGCACCTGATCACCAACAGAGTGGCCGAGCGAGTCGTTGATCAGTTTGAAGTCATCAATGTCGACGAAGACCGTCGCCAATTTGCTCTTCGCAGCGTGAGTAGCATCGATTTCTTGCTTCAGCCTCATTCGTCCGAGCGCCCGGTTGGCCGAGCCTGTGAGCACGTCGTGCTGGCTCGCATGAATCAAGTCGTCGATTCCGTCGATCGCCTTGGCGGCTATACGCTCGGAGTACAGCGCGGTGAGCGTAAGGCGTTCATTGACGTCGAGCAGGTTGGGTTCTGCGCCGATCGCCATGGAGCACTGCGCGAGGGCTAAGCCGTCGCGCAATGTTCTGAGCTCACCGCGCAAAAGATCGGCTTGCATTCGCAAGCAGCCAATGGGATCCGTCGCGTCCGCAACCGCCGCCGACCGCGATGGCGCCGAAGCGCGTTGTGCGCGGCGTTCATTCACCGGCCACTCGTGGCGATTTCTGCCGTGGTCGTCCGCCTAGGATGCCTTCATGGTTCGACAGCATTGCGTCGATTTGGATGCCATCGTCGTTGATGTGAAAGAGTCGCAGCTCGTTGGAGTGCCCACTGCCCCTTATCTTGACCACTGCAAGCACCCGCTGCAGCCGGCTGTCGACCTCAATGTACCGCTGCACGATGATCGCGTCCGTCAGGAACGCAGTTCCATACGGGCTGAAGCGTAGGTCATCGTAGCGGTCCTCCAGTTCGGAGGTCATCAAGACCGATGCGCCCGTGTTGGTGAGTGCCGCCACCATTCGCGCCATCGATTCTCGAAAGTCCGCCCTGAAAGTGGGGGCCAAGGCCAGCTCAAAGCCGGACAACGAGTCAATGACGATGCGACTCGCACCCAGCCGGTGAACCTCGGCCAGGACCAGCGCAGCGACTTCATCCACAGACAGGTCTGTCGCATTGGTGTCAACGACCGCGATGCGACCCGCGTCCACGAGATCCGCCACCGCGGCTCCACGAGAGTGAAGCGCCCGCTGTTCGAAAGCGGCAATCACACCCGCCTCGCCACACCGTGCACCTTCAGCAAGGAATGCAGACGCCAGAATGCTTTTCCCGGAACCGGAAGGGCCGGCAACAAGAAGCGAGTACCCTTTGGGCAACCCACCTCCCATCATCGTGTCCAACTCGTCGATACCCATTCCGATGCGTTGGCGAATGGGCCATGCCGATCGCTTCCCGGTGGCCGCGATGCTTGCGGGTGGAAAGACCGTGATTCCCGCGGAACTGATCCGAAACGTATGCAGCCCGGGTATGGAGGCTTGTCCGCGCATCTTGGTTACTTCGATCTTCCGAACAACAGAGTTGCGCTCAACGCTCTGACGCAACCACAGCAAGCCATCCGCCGCAGTAAAAAGCGGGTCTGCATCACGTTCACTGAAGTATTCGCCGATAAGGAACGTCGTCGCTTGCCATGTGGTCATCAGCAGCCCGAGATCCTGCAGAAATCTCTGTACGACGTCGGCGTGGGTTGGAGACTCGCGGCCCCCGAGCATGATTGAGCGAAAGGAGTCGACAAAAACGAACGCTGGGCTGCGCTGGCGTACTTCAAGCGAAATACGTGTCAACACCGCAGCGGGGCCTCCCGTCGACGCTTCATCTCCTAGATTGACGAAATGCACGGACTGTCCCAGTGCCTCGCCATCGAAGAACTCGAACTGCTGTTGGTATCGCAACATTTTCAGAGGCGGCTCACCGAGCGCCGTGAAGTAGAGTGCGGTGCGCGATTCGGACGCCATGGCGAACATCAACTGATGCGCAAGCGTCGACTTGCCGGCGCCTGGGGCGCCAGCAATGATGTTGAAGGAGAATTCCGGCAGACCGCCACCGAGTATCGGGTCGAGTCCCGCGACGCTTGTTCCGAGACGCCGAATCTCTACCGGGACATGTGTCATGATTTTTGGTCTCGTCGATGGACGTCGTCGGGGACAGCCAGATCGATGTCCCGCAGCAACCTAGACGACAGATTGCTTCCGACAAGACTGACCAATATCGCGTAGAAGGAGCTTAAGACCGCTGCGCAGGCCGCAGCCTGTTGGTCGTTTGTACGAAGCTGGAGAAGTTGCAGCATCGACTCACTTTCATGCGGCGTTTCGACCATCGGCAACCACGCGAAGTTGCGTCGTGAGATATGCACACTGCGCTCATACAGGGCTGCCACACCACGTTTTCCAATGACAGGTGCAAGGACGTCGACCAGCGCGTCAACGGTCGAAAGAAACGTCTCGCTTATGGCGGCAGGGTCAGCGACTCGACTGATTCTCATCAGTTCGGCCTCAATGAGTTTGGCGTCAAACTCCATTTACATTCCCTGGGCATCGCATCATTTGCGCTGCCTCCATCAGGCAGTTCAGTACAATCGGCAACGCTTGGTCCCAGTGCAAATTCGCATTACACGCGCTAGCACACCATCTGCGGCGCGACGGGGTCCGCCCGTTCGCGCAGCAAGTTCGTTGCGACGGCCGCGGGAGCTGCCTTGGCGAACAAGAAGCCCTGGAACTGATCGCACCCATTGTCGAGCAGATGATTCGCCTGAGCTGAGGTTTCGACTCCTTCGGCCAAGACCGTCATCCGTAGTTCGTGCCCGAGGGCGATGATGGCTCTGCAAACGCCCGCCGATCCTCGATCCTTGCAGATGTCGCGCACGAAGCTCCGATCGATTTTCAATCGGTCGATGGGGAATCGACGCAGATGACTGAGGCTCGAATACCCGGTACCAAAATCGTCCATGGCCAGCTGAACGCCAAGTGCTTTCAGCGCATGCATCGTGTCCACGACACGGTCCACGTTGCCTATCACCATGCTTTCGGTGAGTTCGAGTTCGATGCAGCCGGACGGAATGTCGTATCGCGCGATTGCCGCGCGGACCATGTCGACAAACTCCGGACGCTGAAGCTCCAAACCGGAAACGTTGACCGCCACGGAAAAATCATTGAGCCCTTCATCGAGCCAGTCGCGCACCTGTTTGCAGACGCAACTCAACACGATGGCCCCGATGTCTACAATGAGGCCCAGGTCTTCGGCGACTTCAAGAAAGCGGCTCGGCATCAAAAACCCGAACTCCGGGCTCTGCCACCGCACCAACGATTCAAATCCTGTGATGCGGCCGCTCTTCGCGTCGACTTGTGGCTGATAGTGAACGACGAGTTCGTTCGCTGCGATGGCGTCACTAAGACGACCCCCAAGCAGCGTGCGGTCTTGCAACGACTGTTGGTGCTCGTTGGAGAAGGCGCGGACGGTATTACGCCCGTCGAGCTTGGCGTATCGAACCGCCGCTTCGGCTTGTCGTAACAGCACCTGAGGACAGGAGCCGTTTTGCGGAAACAGGCTTACGCCGATGCTGCACGTCAAGTAGACGCGCTGCCCCTCAATGATGATCGGCGACTCCACGGCGCGGCGAAATGCATCGGCACGCCCGATAACGTTCAAAGCGTCGTGCGGCAAGACGAGGACAATGGCGAACTCGTCTCCAGCGACGTGCGCGACATAGCAGTTCTGTTCGCAAGCGAGCTTGAGGCGGGCCGCCACCATTCTCAGGACGTCGTCACCGACCGCGTGGCCCCGGGTTTCATTCACCACATGAAAGCGATCCAGGTCGATGTAAAGCAGGACTATCTGCGCATCGGGCAAGGTGGCGCCTGCGAGCGCCTCACTCAAGTGGCTCTCTACCAGCGCAAAACGCGGCAAGCCCGTGGTCTGGTCGTGGGTCAACCGATGGGCGAGGTCGGCCTGCGCTGCTCTCGCCTCATCGTAAAGCAACAGATTTCCGTACATCACAGAGAGCTGCGCGGCCAACGTCACCGCGAACTGCTCATCGACATCATCGAATTGCGCACCACCGATTTTGTCGGCGAAATATATCCAGCCCGCCGGAGTATCGAGCGTTCGGTGCGGCATCGGGACCGCGAGCAGAGACGTTATGAGCGGATGCGACAGCGGAAGGCCAAGCCGCGATGTCGGGGCTGCCTTGCCTGAACGACACGCCTTTCCCGGCTCCACACTCTGCAACGCACCGGAGGGTCCGCCTTCCGACACAAATAGGGTAGCTACTTCGGGCGAAAGGCCCCGTGTCGCGACGATTTGGCGGCCCGCGCCTCCTCGCGCGGCAATGCTGATTCCTGCGTACCGGCTGTTCAAGATGTCCTGGGCTGATTGGCAGAAACTCTCGACCAGCGCTTGAGGATCGCGTTCGCTCGCCAGGGCGATGTCCAACTCAAGCAACGTGGCAAGCCGAAGGCTTAGCGCATGGAAGGCGTAGGCCGTGGCATCGGAATCGGTCGCCGCCGCTCGCCTGGATTCTGCATCCTCGACCGCTTGGTCAAGCGTTCGGCGAAGACGACGCTGAAGTCCCGAGAGATCGTTTAGGTATCCTGGCAGGCGACCACCCAGCAGGCTCAAGGGACTGAGCGGTTCCGTCCACTGTTCAGTATCGCGTGGAGCAACGCACAGGATGGCGTCCACTGCATCCAGAATTTCCTGCGGATGAGCCGGCTTGGCCAGCAGGAACGGTACACCGCACGATTTCGCTATGACGCGCGCCTCCGCCATCCGATAGCTCGCTGTGTAAAACATCAATTGAGTTCGGGCAAGCTCCGGATCGTCATGAAGGTGGTCGGCAAATGCAGCGCCGCTCATTGGCTGCATCAGCACGTCGGTAATGACCAGGCTCGGGTGCTCAACGCGAACCAATGCCAACGCCTCGTCGGCGTCGGACGTCTCGTATACAACGTATCCCGCCTGCCTCAGGACGGTGCCGATGTAGTCACGTGCGACGGGTCGCTCCTCGACCACCAAAATGGAACGGGCATCGGGCAGCTCCACGCTTGATTGCTGCCGCACCTGGGAAATGTCATTCACGCTTGAGTGCCATGCGTGTGGCCACAGCGACAAGTAGCAGCAAACACATAAGGCTCCACGCAGACACCGCCGGCACCGAGGCGGTGACGATCATTGCAGCGATCGTTCCCGAATAAGTCCGGCTGGTGGCGCACCCCGCTTGGTCCTGCGCTGAGATGGTAAATTCAAAGGACTGAGCGACCAGCGGCGTGCCTGCGATTTCAGCCGTGTTGGCCCCGGAGGACGAGAGCGCCAAGCCGGACGGCAGGGAGCCACTCACCACTGCGAAGGTGTACGGGCCCGACCCACCGGAAGCGGTTAATGTTGCGTCGAACGGTGTGTTCGCCACTAAAGCAGGCAATACGTCAGGTGCAAGCACTATGGTGGGGCATGAACCTGCGTTGACGACGAAAACGTACGTGCGGCTTCCCGAGCAGCCTTCCGCATCGGTCGCAGTAATCGTCACCGTGAAGGACCCGGTCTCGGTTGGAACACCAGTGATGACCCCATCCGGCGCCAGTACCAAGCCTGCAGGCAAGGCGCCCGACGTCAGCGCAAACGCATAGGGAGCGGCTCCCCCAGTTGCTGTCAGTGATTGCTGGTAGCTCTCGCCCGCGACGGGGTCGGGAAGACTGCTTGGTCCTACCAAAACCGTCCCACACGCCAGAGGATTGACTACGACCGTGTACGTCACCTCCCCCGAGCATCCGCTGGCGTCCGTTGCGGTGATGGTGAAGGTAAACGAGCCGGCGCCCGATGGTGTGCCCGAAAGGACACCTTCGTTCGATAGAACAATGCCGTCGGGCAATGTTCCCGCCGTAACCTCAAAGCTATAAGGTGCACTTCCACCGGATGCAACGATCCTTTGCGTGAACGGCGTGCCTTGGGCCATCGTCGGCAGACTATCCGGCGCCAGGGTGATGATGCCGCAGGCGCCGCAGACCGTGACGTCGTTTGAGTCCAGAGTAACGGCACCATTTCGAGCGAGCGCTCGCCCCGAGAGCTGAGCTCCCGTGTTCAACGTAATGCTTGCCAGAGCCAGGATGCTGCCGCTGACCGCAGACGCTGTTCCAAGCGTTGCCGAGCTACCGACTTGCCAGAATACATTGCAGCTTACGCCGCCGTTGATGACTTCCACACGCGCGCCGCTCGCCGTCGTCAACGTGCTTCCAATCTGAAAAACGAACACTGCAGAAGAGTCGCCTTGGGCGTCCAGCGTAAGCGTGCCCGTCAGCTGAGCGGATGAGGAAAAGGTGTATACCCCCGGCGCTAACGTCATTCCTCCGAGGTCTTGGCCGCTCAAATTCGCACCGGACGCTTGTCCGGCGAGGTCGTTGTATGCCGTCGTGGCGTCCTCTTGGGCACCCTGCGCAACCGCATCGCCCGCATGGATAACTCCGTCGACAACCACACCGGGCGGAAACCCCACGATAGCGAGGCCTGGACTTACGCCGAGATCGCCGGTGAGCATGGACGCTCCCGTGTTCGTTACCGTCGAACCTGCCAAAACCGCGAAACTTGCGGCCTGACCAAAGGGCGGCGCAACTTGCGCTATGGCAGGCGTCGAATATAAAAAAATGAAGAAGAAGGCTAAAAAGCCAGCACGAACACGCGCCGAGCAGGATGAAATGCGCATGTCAGACTCCCAGTGAGGTAGGAACGCAGCGCGCTCCGAATGGCCACAATATTTTGGGCCGAGCTGCGACCTTACTCCCTATCGCAGGCAACCACCCGGCTTATTATTTACGAGCTCCTTCACGCCCTTTTCACAAGGAATGTGCCCACACCACGGCAGTCGAGACGCGGATAAGACAAAACAGAGATAGAAAATAGCGTCCGCGCCCTGGGCGCGCGCCTCTCTGCGGCTCTTCGGTCTAGGGAACTACAGGTCGAACTAATCGATCCATGTCGTCCCGATTGCGACCACTGCTGAAAAGCGTCCATGTTTCAGAGGGTGCCGACTCGGGCATCAACGGCGGCAACCATTTCGCGGGCCGCGCTTGCCGCGTGCTGCGCCCATCCATAAAAAATTCGATCGCTCTATCAGAGCTGTAAAATGCGCCGAATTGCGAGGTCTGCTGGTTGGCCGCTGCTCTGTGAGCGTCTTCCGGTGCAAAAGCGTCAATCTTGATCAGGTCTTTGGATTTTTGCCTGATGGTGATCGCCCGCATCTTCGTCTCGGAATTATGGAAGGCGATGCGCCTGCAGTTGTATACGTGGCCGTCGCGAAAGTCGATATGCCACCGCTCGACGCTGCCTTGGGAATCAAAGTACTCGTGGTCATGCCATGGACGAAGATTCATTGCTATTTTGTGCTCCTACGAATCGAGCGTGGGTCAAATGTCGCGCGACGTTCATTTCACCGTCGCACAGCATTGAGCAACGCGTAGAACGGGAAAAGCGCGCGACGAGATAGCGGCTTACCTTCGACGCGTAACCATCGCGGGAGTTCATCACTCCAAAGGCGTGTGCCAGTCGCAGATGTCCGAAGGCTGCGGCTGCGCCGACCATCAACTTTGTGGTCGTCACGTCGTGTCGAACATGTCTGGTCGCCTCGACGGCGGCCCAAGCTATAAGGCAAGGTCTGGTTGAACGACTCGATTGATGAAGGAGCCACCTGATCAGTATCGCTTCGTCTGGCAGTCGGAACGAGTAATGCGCAGACCCACCCATTCCGGCCCGTCAGCCTTGGCACGCGGTTCCTGGATTGCGATGGTGCTCCCTGCGCCCCGCTGGTCGTGGCAGCGGGGCTTGGGAAAAGCTCAATCAGTTTGTTGCTTCGAAGCCGTCGGAAAATATGTCGTCGCTCGGGGCAGTGGGTTGTGCAAACACTTGTACGTTTCCATCACTTGTCCTGTCCCAGCCGACGCAGCCAGGACAGTAGGTTCCGCCGCCGGTCATCGTGTTCCAGGTGTAGACCGTCGTATGGTTGCCAAGAAAGAGGAAGGTATCGTCGGACCCCGTTTGCGTCGATCCGCTAAGCGCCGCGTTCGAGGCATGAAGGCGGACTCCCCTCGCGTCCGATCCTGACGGCGTCGATGGGCCATCGAGGAAATACTGATATGCGGCGCCGCCTGTTAGCGGAATGTTGACGCTGAAATCGATCTGATATAGCTGCAGAAAATCCCCTGCCGACGTTTGGTACCCCTCGCCGTTAGCATAGGTCACGGGCGTCGCCGTGTAGGTGTTGGCGACGAGGCCAATCGGGCCGCCAGCGACGCCCCCGCGCAGATCGAGTCCGGCGTTGTCCGTCGACCAAACTCGGATGGTGGTGACAACGTAGGGTCCGGAACCCGCGAGCGTGAAGTCGTCGCCCGGCAGCCATGGGCTTTCGGGCGGCGTCTCGACGTCTGCCCATTCAATATTGCTTCGATTCGCTCCCGCTGCGTTGTTGAGGTTGGCGATCGGCAAGCCGCGGTCTAAAACAAGCACCTGCTGTACGGGCACGTCTGGCCGCGCGAATACCTGCACGTTCCCGTCACTTGTCTTATCCCAGCCGACGCACCCCGGGCAGTACGTTCCTTCGCCCGTCAACGTATTCCAGGTGTAGACGGTGCCGTCGCCGCCGAGATACAGGAAGTTATCGTCGGCACCCATCTGCGTTGATCCACTCCGCGCCGCGTTCGAAGCGTGCAGTCGTGTACCCATGGAATCGGAGCCCGACGGAGTCGCCGGCCCGTCCAAGAAATACTGGAAGGTGACGCCGCCGTCGAGCGGAATGTCTACATTGAAGTCAATTTGGTATAGCGGCAGTAAGTCGCCGGCGGACCGCTGGTAGGTTTCCGAATTCACGTAGGTCACCGGGCGCACTGTGTAAGTATTGGGGATCAAGGCGATGGATGTTCCGGCAATGCCGCCGCGAAGGTCGAGGCCCACGCTGTCCGTCGACCAAACGCGAATCGTTTTGACGACATAGGCCCCGGAGCCGCCAAGCGTGAAGTCGTCGCCCGGCAGCCACGGCGTCTCAGGCGACGTCTCAACATCGGCCCACTCGACATTGCTACGCTCATCGCCCGCAGCGTTGTTGAGATTTTCGTCGGGCAAGCCGCGGTCGAACACGAGCACGCCCGTCACCGGCTGCACGGGATCCGCGAACACCTGCACATTCGCATCGCTGGTTTTGTTCCACCCGACGCATCCCGGGCAATAGCTGCCACCGCCGCTCAGCGTATTCCAAGTGTAGACAGTGCCGTCGTTGCCAAGAAAGAGAAACGTATCGTCCGCGCCCATCTGGGTGGACCCGCTAAGCGCTGCATTGGAGGCGAGCAGGTGTACCCCGAGTGAGTCGCCGCCCGACGGCGTGGCTGGGCCGTCGAGGAAGTATTGGTACGTGACGCCGCCGTCGAGCGCAATGTCGACCGTGAAATCGATTTGATAGAGCGGCAGAAAATCGCCGGCCGACGTCTCGTAATCCTCAGAGTTAGCGTACGTCACCGCCGTCGCTGTGTACGTCGTCGAGATGACACCAATTACGTCCTCCGCGATTCCGCCCCGGAGTATCAGGGCCTCGCTATCAGTCGACCATACGCGGATTTTCCTGACGTCGTACGCCCCCGAGCCCTGCAACGTGAAATCATCGCCCGGGAGCCATGGCGTCGCGGGTGACGTCTCGACGTCCGCCCACTCAACGTTGCTCCGGCTCGCACCGGCCGTGTTGTTGATGTTTTCGGTCGGTAGGCCGCGGTCAAAGACTAGCTGCTGTGCTGCAGCCCAAGGCGATCCGATGAGCAACGCCGTGCCGAGCACGAAACCCGTTACCCGTGTCACCGGCCAGCGCCCCAACGCGCTCCCGAGGATGAACTTCCCAGCTGAGTTGATATGCACCTATGATCTCCTTGGCATGTCTGGATGGCAACCGATGCGGAATGCATCGATCGTTCTTTCCGTCGTCCCAACGATTTTCGCGTGCACGATCACCATCGCCACCAGGTCGTTGCAACCAGGCTCCAGGCGAAACGGCAGCGCGTAATTGGGGGAGTTCTACAGGCGGACCCAGCCTTGCCTGTGAACACGAGAATCTGCGGCTTCGCGCAGGGCTGCACATTGGGGCTGACGTTGTGAAAGGCCTGTGAAACTTGTGCCAAATCCCTCATTTAGGCGTCGAAGATTCGAATAAGTTCGGTTCGCAAGTCCTGCCCGTATCGCACAGTGTGGTAAGGCGCAGAGGCCTCAGCGCGGCGGTGGATGACGTAAGCGATGAGCGTGAATCGCGCTGCCGACTCGCTGACTTGCCGCGTTCGCGACTAGCTTGATCAACGCGGGGAACGAACGATCTCCCGTCACAACCAGAGACCTTTCGCCTTCACTGAAACAGCTAGAGTTGACGGCTGTCCCGACTTCGTTGCGATCCCCTTCCCCACCGGGGCGAAGTGGGCGAGAGTCTCCCCAGGCGGCGATGCCCACGCCTGTCTTCTCAGGGCTGCACGATAGGGCTACCCGCACAATTTTGTCGGACATTACCCAAGAAGCTCTTTGTCACTGGATGGACCTATTTCAGGAAAGACACAACGCCACAATTCAAGCGCTAACCAGCGGTGCGCTGTGTGACTGACGCCGTCGCGGCGAAGCGAGTTTGCTATTACGTGGTCGTGGTTCATGAGACGTGGGCTGTTAGGGTCGATTACCATCTCGGCGCGGAGAAGAACGTCACGTTGATCGATGCGAAAAGAAGCCGCACGGATTTTGGCTCAAGCGCGCTCGGAGAAGTTCCGGTTACCGAGCTGCGTGCACATCGAATCGCCGAACGGCAGTATCACTGCCGACGCGACATTCGGACCCGAATAAAATGTAGGCGCTTGGAAGCCCTGCCAACGCGAATCGGCCACTAAGCGCGCCGCGCGGCAAAGACTGAACTCTGTGGCGTGATCGATTTGCGCTCACCGGAAGTCCCGAGACGGCGTCTTCATCCCCTCCAGCAGCGTGTTCCAGTTCTCCATGCGCTGCGCGATGAGGTGCTGGACACCGTCCTGACGCTCGACCTTGCCATCGATACACATCAACTGGCTTTCGAGCATGACCCGGCGCTGCCGGTCGGCGAGATCTCGCCATACGATCGCATTGACCATACCGCCTTCGTCTTCCAAAGTCATGAAGGTCACGCCGCTCGCCGTCTCCGGCCGCTGGCGCAAACGCACGAGGCCTGCGTAGCGCACGATGGTTCCATGCGCCAGGCTGGCAAGCTCGGCGGAAGACCGGCAACTTCGAGCTTTCAGCATTCCCCGCAGCAGCTTCAATGGATGCGGACCCAATGTGGTTCCGATCGTGGCGTAATCGGTGCGCATATCCTCCGTGACGGTCGGAGGCGGTAGCGTCACCCGTGCTTCTGCCGTCGGCGCCGCATCTTCGAACAGCGGGCGTTGCACCTCTACGCCTTGCACGGCCCAACGCGCGCGATGTCGGTGCCCGGCGAGACCGCGCAGTGCGCCGGCGTCGGCCAGGAGATCGCGATGGCGTCGATCGAGTTCGGCTCGCCGGCACAAGTCGTCGACGTCGGCGAAACCGTGAGCTGAATGCATTCCCGCGATTGCCAGCCCATACCCACGCCTGTCACTGGCGAAGAGGCCGTCGCGGCGCCATCGTGGAGCCATGTGCTATTCCGCCCAGGTCATCGAGTCCTACAACGTCTTCGTGCGCATGTACGGCGCGGCGATGAGCCTGCAGCAGTTCTACTACACGTACTTTTCGAGATCGCGCGATCCGAAGATTCGGATTCCGAAGTCCGTCGACGCGTGGTTCTCGAACCCGACGACCGATCTCGAACGCGAGATCGAGGCGCTGATCGACCAATGGAACGCCGATCAGACCTCGTCGCTTGAGCAAGAGTTGTTCAAGCAGCGCAAGCGTTTGGCCGACGCGGAGCGCACGCTGCAGACGAAAACGACGAAGAAGGCGCAAGAAGACCAGCGCATCGCCGGCAACAAGATCGAACTGGCCCGAGGCAAGCTGTCGGACCTGAGGCGGACGGAATTCGTTGACTCCGATGCGCGCTTATTCCCCGGCTGGTATGCGCCGGTGATGATCGTGGAAGACGGGCACTACGTGGTCAAGCCGATGCGTTTCCGCTACCGGTTCCCGGGATGGAACGACGCGATCGAGCGCGAGAAAGACGGTTCGTACAACGCCCGCATGGACAACATCGCGACGAAGTGGCGCGGCGCCTTCGGACACCGACACGGCATCCTTATGGCGAACCGGTTCTACGAGAACGTCAGTCGGCACGCTGTAGAGGGTCGAGAGCTGCGGCCGGCGAGAAAGAGGAAAACGTTGTTCTCGAATTCAATCCGCAGTCACGGGAAAACATGCTGGTCGCGTGCCTATGGACGTTGGGCAAGCGCGACGACGGCGGCGAGATGTACTCGTTCGCCGCTATCACGACCGATCCACCGGCCGAGATCGCGGCTGTCGGTCACGATCGCTGCATCATCCCGCTCAAGCCCGAGAACGTCGGCGCATGGATGCATCCGGATCCGAACGACCTAGCGGCGTCGTACGCGATTCTTGAGGACCGGCAACGGCCGTACTACGAGCATAGGCTGGCGGCTTGAGCGACACTGACCATGGACCAACACGCGATTCCAGACCGCTCCTACAAGACAATCGCCGCCGGCGAAGACATGGTGCCCGTACTGTGGGAAGTGCGGGTCTATGGCGCTACTTTCCGCTGCAGCATGCGATTGGTCTCTGAAGAGGCGCAGAGTGGAATTTGGTCAGGGACAGCCTCGATCGACAAGATCGACGAAACCATCTTCGTGCGCGACGGAGAGTCTGAGAGCTTCAGCGACATCGAGCTCGCGCGCCGCTGGTTTGCCACGGACTGGGACGGATTCTCGCAATCTGCCGCCGACAGCTTTTTCGCCACGATCGACCCAGCGCGCTACGACTTGGACATCAGCCAAAGCGATGCAATACGACTCGTGCTCGATCCAGCGAATCCACATCCATGGATCGTCGATGGCACTGCCACGAATGCGGTGGCAACGATCGCCTACGCCGATGCCGGCATCCTCCTTTGGTATCTCGTTTTCGGATCCGCGGGCTACTACCTGCGCTCGTGGCAGCTCACCGAGGATGAGCACCGCATGCTATTGGACTGGGAACACGACTACAGGTCACGAATCCAAGGCGAACCGCTACCACCACCGCCAGCGTTCACCCGACCAGCCGACAGTGAATGCACCACCGGCAAGGCGGAACGTGCGCTCGAATTTCTCGCGCAAGCTGATGAAAAGCTGGACTTTGCCGCCAAGGACATGTTCCACCTACTATGGCCCGAAACCTATCGTCAGGTGACGGCCAATGAGAGGCCTTGGCTGCTCGTCGCGACTCGCCTGCGGTAGCCGTGATCTCGTACTTCTTCGCGGTGCTCCCCGACGACCAAGCTCGCGACCTCACGTACGCGGCCGCCGGCCTCTTCAAGGAATCGCTCGGACTGCGCGGCCGGCTCGTATTGCCCGAGAAGCTGCACATGACCTGTCACTTCATCGGACGCTTCGCCCAAGTGCTAGAAGAGGTTGAGGTGAAAGCGATCGCGGTAGGCGACCAAGTGAGCGGCAAGCCTTTCGAGATCACGTTTGGCCACGCACTGACGTTCGAGGGCACGAACGCAGCGCCCTGCGTATTCGCATCTGCCGAAGTACCGTGGGCGCTGCGTGGACTGTGCCAGCGCATCGGCCACTTGCTGGACTCGACGAGAAAAGAGACGCACTTCTCGCGGCCGTTCCGCCCGCACGTGACCTGGCTCTACAGCAACGATCGGATCTACGGAACGATGCCGATGTCGCCGCTGACGTGGTCGGCTAGAACGTTCGCGCTTGCGTCTGGCGTCCAAGGCGTAGCGCCGTATCGAATCATTCGCACGTGGACGCTGAGCTGATCTAGTAGCGTTCAACCCCGGCATTTGTTAGATCCTGCATAAATGCCGGCGACAGAGAGCGCCGAAGCCACTAACTGACCGGGTGGTCAGAAGAAGAAGTACGAGCAGGCTTAAGTAGAAGACGGCACTGCGCTGGGCGAAGGCGTATTACGGCATAGATGGGTCGAATGCTCGCCCATGAACGAACTCATTGAATGACCGGCGACAACGCGTCGCGCAGTCGGAAATAATCGCCTGAAGGAGACGCCATGGCCATTTCGAAGCAAGTCGAAAAGAAGAAGCCCCGCTGGAAGCACTGGCTGGGCGTGCTTGGCCCCGGCCTGACCACGGGAGCCGCCGACGACGACCCATCGGGGATTGCGACCTATTCGGTCGTCGGCGCCCAGTACGGCAATGCATTCCTTTGGTCCGCGTTTGCGACATGGCCGTTGATGGCGTGCGTCCAAATGACGTGTGCCCGGGTCGGCATGGTCTCGGGCCAGGGGCTGGGAGCGGCCCTCAAGAAGAAACTCCCGACGAGTCTCGCAGCCTTGCTTGCCTTCGCTCTGTTCGCCGCGAACGCCATAAACATCGCCGCCGATCTCGCCGGCATGGGCGAGGCGATGTCGATGCTCCATCTCGGCCCCGCGTTGCTGTACGTCGTCGTGTTCGGCGTAGCGCTGGCGGTTTTTGGGGTTCGCCTACCGTACGCGTCCATCGCGAAATGGCTGAAGTGGCTGGCGCTGGCGCTGATTGCGTACGTCATCACGGCGTTTCTCGCCAAGCCGGAATGGGGTCACATCGCACACGACGTCATCCATCCGCCGCTTCCTTCCGGGAAAGATGCCTGGCAAGCACTCGTCGCGATCCTCGGCACCACCATCAGCCCCTTTCTCTTTTACTGGCAAGCCGGCCAGGAAATCGAAGAGCAGAAAGAAGCAGGCAAGAAGACCACACGCGAGCGCATGAATGCCTCGCGTTCGGAAATCATCGACCGACGGGTGGACGTCGGAGCCGGCACGTTTGCTTCCAACGCTGTCATGTTCTTCATCATCCTGACCGCGTCGCTCACGCTCCACGCACACGGCACCACGCACATCGAGACAACGAAGGACGCGGCAGAAGCTCTGCGTCCCGTCGCCGGACAGTGGGCCTATCTGCTTTTCACGGTGGGACTCGTGGGCACGGGGCTGCTTGCCATTCCGACACTCGCAGGCTCGGCGGCTTACGCGTTCGCTGAAACCTTTTCGTGGCGCTATGGACTGAACGAAAAGTTCGCGCATGCAGTGCCCTTCTACGCGGTCTACATTGCATCCATCGCCGGTGGGATCGTGCTCGATCTGGTCGGGGTGTCCGCGGTCAAGGCGCTGGTGTGGTCAGCGGTCATCAACGGTCTCCTGGCGCCCATTGTCCTGGCGGCACTCATCGCTGTCGTTGTCGACAAAAAGCTAATGAAGGGCCAGCCCAGCTCGAAGTGGATGGTTGGCGTGGTGTCGCTGACGGCGTTGCTCATGGCAGCAGCGGGCGTTGCTATGTTCATTTGAACATGGACGGGTGTTGGAGCTTACGGTGGCGGCCGCCGCAGGTTACTTTCCAGGGCACGGTGAATCGCGGAGGCCGCGACGCCGCTGTGCCCAACAGCCACCGAAATCTGATGCAGCGAGCTGACCACGTCGCCAACGGCGAAGAGCCCGGACACGGTGGTCATCTGGTGCGGGTCAACACGCAGTGCCCCAAACTCGTCCGATTCCGCACCCACCCCTTGGGCCAACAGAGACTGGGCGTGACAGCCAAGAAATACGTACACGCTGTCGAAAAGCTGCCGACTTCCGTTCGGTGTTTCGAAGTAGCAACGGTGTCCGTCAAACTGGATCCCACCAGCTCGCTCGATGACCTGTACGCCGATGGATGCCGCGCGACGAGACTGCACGTCGTCAAGCGGAAGTTCGTCGGAGCAGACGAGGGTTACGTCCGCGGAATAGGTGCGCAGGAATGCTGCATGATTGAGACCGGCCTCGCCGCTGCCGAACACCGCAAGCCTTTGATCACTGGCTTCGTAGCCGTCGCAGACCGGACACAGTCGAAGCGCGCCAGCGGCAATCGCCGCCTCCAGCCACTCGCCTTGTGGAACGGTGTCCACGATGCCTGTCGCGAGGATTATTTTTCGCGCGGCAACTGCTTCGCCAGTCGCAACAACGAGGCGAAACGACCCGTCTTCGCCTTGCAAATTTTCGACTCGCGCCGCGTGGATGGGTACGTGGTACGCCGACAAGTGCGCACGCTGTCGATCGAGCAGCGTGCTGCCGGAAATGCCTCCAGGAAAACCGGGGCAGTTGTGGCTTTCGGGTATCCATTGAGCGCGACTCTGCCCGCCGTCAAACACGATGACGGTGCGACGGAAACGCGCAAGATAAAGCGCCGCTGTCAGGCCGGCGGGTCCCGCGCCGATGACGGCGCAGTCGTAGGAGCGAAATCCCTCGCCCGCGACCTCCCTATGAATCGGCATCGTTGCGCTTCGCCCCACGAATATTGGTGGCTGCAAGGGCCACCTGTAGAACAATGAGCGCGTAGGCAGACGCAACGAGTCCCCACGCAATCCACAACGCGTTGCTGAGCAAGAAGAGCCAGAAACCCCACGCTCGACGCCCTTCGCTGCGCGAAGCGACGAGCCAGGCGGCGGCGACAGTTACGCCCATCGCCGGCCATTGCACCCAGTTGAAACCGCCGCCGGACACGTCTTTAGGCGGGCGCCTTCGGCATGCGCAGCATCGATTTCAGATGAGTCTTGATGCTTGCGTGCGCCTTAGCCCAGTTCCCGGCGAGCGACGTCTTCCATTCCTCATATTGACGGTCGAAGTCCGCGAGCTCCGGCGGCGTAAACAGCGTACGGGCCGACGCAAACATTTCGCGTTCCTCTTCTCCCGCGTGGTGGGTAACGAACTCACCGAGCACCTTTGCCGAGCCGGCAAACTGACGCGTATTTTTTGCCGACGCATGAAGGTCCGGAAGCACGGCGATTTCGACCGCACGGTGTTCCTGAATCGCCTCGGCGTGCTGGAGCAACTGATCGTGCTTCGCGCGCTCCGCGAAAGCCGGATAAAAGACGAACTCCTCCCACTTCGCGTGCGGTATGAGCACAGCTTCGATGCGTTCGAGGAGATCGGCTCGTTTCTTTTCCGCACGATCGGTCGTCGCATTCATCTGGTCAAATAGGGCGCGCAACGTGGCGTGTTCTTCAGACAACGTGGCAAGGATGCTTCGCATGACGAGATTCCCCAGTGATAAAGGTCAGAGCATTTCTTCGCGCGCTTTCTCCGCGCGTGATGCGCCGATGGCGGTTTCAACTTTTTTGACCTCTTCGGGCGGCGGCAGTACCGCCGGCAGCCCCAGCGACTCAATCCACAACTCTCGCGTCCAGCCTTTCGTGTGGTAGTAGTGATGGTCCTCCTGCTTCTCGACCTCCTCAAAGGCCGGTTTGAGTACCTTCGCCAGTTCCGCATCGCCGTGTTCTACGATCTGACCGATGAGTTCCCAGTTCTGGTGATCCTTCGTCTCGGCAAGGACGACGCATTCGGCAGCCACGATCTGCGCGGCAACGGGATCGCCCGCGGCCTTAGCCATGTCGATGGCCTCGACAAGACCTTTGCCATGATGGGCTACGACCTGGCGACCCGGTGTCGTGCTTTCCGAATCGATGTCCAGTGCCTGGCAGATGGTCGTCAGAATCTGCTCGTGCCGCTTTGTTTCTTCCAGGTACTTGGTCCATTCCTTCCGAAGGTCATCGTTGACCGCGACAGACACGGCGGCGGTGTAGACCTTGATTCCTCCGCGCTCGGTTTCGAGCGCCTGGAGCAGAAGTTCTTCGACCTGTTCGGGTTTGGTTTCGTGGCGGCGCATATCCGACTCCTGGCTGTTCGGCTGGGGCGCCTAAGATGTCGCACGATTCCTGAACGAATACTTCGTTTGCCCACAGCGGTCAGTGACCCGCACTGCCCGTGGATCTGATCTCATACATCATGGGTACAGCGTCTGCGGCATGTCGAGGTCGAGCGTCGCGACAGGTTGCTCGCGGCCTGGGCGAAGATCGGCCGGAAACACTCGAAGTTGAAGATGCGCGAGTCTTGCTGCGAGCGCCCTCTCGCCGAGTAGGGGCACAGTGCCATCAAGGACTATGTAAAAAGTCGCGGACATGGGCAGGATGCCGATGCGACTGACCTCGGTTTCGAGCGCCTTCGCTGTTACCTCGTCTCCGACGGAGAGAAGGCATTGACGCGTGGGCACACCGGGTTCCGGGTGAAACGCAATGACCATGTCCGCTGCAGAAACACTGCCGTCCTCGATGCATGCCATCGGAAAGCCCTTCCGCGCGATGTCGTAGTGGCCAAGGCTCGAAGAAAGCGGATTCCAGCCGGCAAACAGTTGCGCCCGGACCGGAAGCCTCTGAAGGAACACGGACTCGCCTGCTTCCACGCGCACATACCGTTGCGACCGTGCCGTCGCCAGCCGTGCGTCGATGGCTGGCAGTTCTTTTGCCATGAGTTCCTTTCGAGCGAACACGTCGCTCGTCGAGCCGGCATTGCCTGACAACGCAGCCCACCTCACCTCATCGCCCGCGGGAGGATCGCGAAATGCCATGACGAGCAAAGCGCCCACGCTTCGATCCGCCAGGTTAAGCGAAACGTACGCATCAAGCGGAACGTTGCGGTCGACCTCCGGGTCCGCTTTCTCCGGCCTGGATCGGGTGTTTTTGGCGAGCGGCGTGGGCGGCGCCGCGGTAGCTTCGGCCGCCCTCGATCCGACGCGGAACAAGCGGCTTTCCAACTTCCCGCTCTGGACCGGAATGAGCAGCTGATCTTCATCGATGCGCTCGATTTCGATCGTGCGGCCCTGTGCAGAAAGCATCAAGCGGTCTCCATCCGCTTTGTACGTCCCTGCCACGTGTTGGGGCGTGTCGAACGTTCCACGCCCCGGAACAAGAACTCCAGCCCATCGCGGCCACGAAAATCTCCCTCCACTCGCGCGGAGGCACCGTCCTTCGACTGGCATCCGCTCATCATTGCGACCATCAAGCCGACCAACAGTGCTGCTTCCGACCTGTTCATTGCGCCTCCACGGATAGACGGCGCGATCATTACACGTTATTCTTGTATTAGCTGACTTTCGTGTAAACGGCTGTCCGACTTAGCGTGACCCCGTTCTCACGGGCTGCGCTGATGAAACGAACCTCGCTCTATTCGCGGGAGCACCGCGTCCTGGCAAGACTCTTGCGCACACTTCGCCTGAAGGAGGGTCTGTCGCAGGCAGCGGTCGCCGCGGCGCTTGGTAGACCTCAGGCGTATGTGTCCGCCGTCGAGACATTTATTCGCGGAGTGGACCTCATCCAGGTGCGGGAGCTCGCTGCGATTTACGGCATCCGGCTGCGGGACTTCATCGATCTGTACGAAGCCGATCTCGAATCCGCTGTCGACGTGCCGGATCGAGAACTGCGTGCGGGCGCCAAGCCTCGTGTGGCTCGACAGCCCAAAGGTGCGCCGCCAAAAAAATCGACAAGGACGTCTGTGGCATTGCCGAAAAAGGCGCCCAAGAGGAGTTCACGCTAACCATCGGGGCGAAACGAATTTGAAGACGACGGCGTCAGCGCGGAACGAGTGAAGTACCGAGGCCTCGGACGAGGCAGTAGACGTAAATCGCAGTAGCCACTACCGCGAGTACGCCGATGCCTTGCACGGCGAGATTTCGTTTGGCGCGCGTTGTCCATCCGCCGCACCCGTTGCACTCCAGGGCGCGCGCCCTTAGAAATGTTCCGCATGCGCGGCATATGACGTAGCGTTGGCGAGGCACAAACTTCTCCTGCGGTTTCCATCGATGGTCGCGCGTACTCGTCTCGTCCTGTGCGACGTCACTTTCCCGACTTGGATACGCGGTCCGGCTGGGACGCGAAACGCCGTGGCTTTTTCTCGCTAGAGCCAGTAGCGATCGAATCGTCAAGTCCGGCCCACAGAACTCGGTCATAGATTGTTCGGGGAACGCACGGAATGCTGGTCGCATGCGAGGACACGTAAACGCAAGAGCGCGAGCTGGCACAGGCGCTACCGATGGGAGTCATCGAAGTTTGCGGCAGTGCGCGATAGCGTTCTCCCATTCTTGAACAATGACGTGCTGGCCCTGCGCTTTCGCTTTACAACCTCCCTTCGTTGCGCCGGTCATCTTCCTTGCGGTTCTCGCCGCATCCTTGCTTTGACGTCATCGCCTCGCACAACCGGAGACCCTGCCATGAGTAACGACACCATTTCGACACAGCGGAGGAACGCCATGATGGGAGCTGTAGCAGCAGTCGCGGCCGCATCGGCCGGAGGCGTCAGCGCGAAATCCACGGCGCAGGAATCAGGACTGCCCGCCCCGGCACCTTTGGCCGATCCCCAAACGCTCTACAAAAAGCCGCCTTTCGACGAACAATCCCAGCCGTGGCCGGGACTCGCTGCCCGCATGAACCCGAAACCCGATCACGGTGAGACCTCGTACAAGGGTCGCGGCCGATTGACGGGGCGAAAGGCGCTCATCACCGGCGCGGACTCCGGGATCGGCCGAGCCGCGGCGATCGCGTTTGCACGCGAAGGTGCGGATGTCGCTCTGTCGTATTTGCCGGCGGAGGAAGAGGACGCAAAGGAAGTTGTCCAGCTCATTCAAGCCGCAGGACGCAAGGCCTTCGCTTTACCGGGCGACATCAGAGACGAGCAGTTTTGTCAGAAGCTCGTTGCGGACGCCGTCGCAAAGCTCGGTGGCCTCGATATTCTCGTCAACAACGCCGGCCGTCAGCACAGTGCCGACTCGATACTCGACATCACCACGGAGAACTTCGACTGGACGTTCAAGACCAACGTCTATGCGATGTTCTGGATTACGAAGGCGGCAGTGCCCCACCTGCCCGCGGGCGGAGCCATCATCAACACCGCGTCGGTCAATGCGTACGATCCCGCGAAAAACCTGCTCGATTACGCGTCGACCAAGGGCGCCATCATGATTTTCACAAAAGGCCTCGCGAAGCAATTGGCCAAAAATGGAATCCGCGTCAATGCAGTCGCACCCGGTCCTTTCTGGACACCACTGCAAGTGAGCGGCGGTCAGACTCAAGACAAGCTGAAAAAGTTCGGCGAAGACACGCCGATCGGCCGTCCTGGACAGCCCGCCGAAATCGCGGCCATCTACGTCCAGTTGGCCTCATCGGAATCGAGCTACATCACGGGACAGGTGTACGGGGCTTCCGGAGGGCGGGGGAACCCGTAAGTCCCTGGTCGACGAGAAGCGTACTTGGCACTTCAACTCGAGGAACTCCAATGGAAAAACACGATGAAACAATCAAAGACGGCAAGCAGGCAGTGCGCGACATCGAAGAAACCCTGAAAGCCGGCAGCGCCGACATCGCACGCGAAGCACGTGCAGCGACCGATGACGTTCGGGAAGCAGCGGTCGATGCCGCAGCCTCAGCGCGTGCGGCCGGAGCACGCGTCAAGCGGCACGCACGGGCGGCCGCAGCGTCGGCGAAGGTGGCGCTGGGCGATGCGGCGGATATAGCTGAAGTTGCAGCCGAGGACATCGTCCATGCCCCGCACGACATGCTCACCGAGTGGCAAGCACGCGCAGAGGACTTTCTGCGGGAGAAGCCATTGCAAGCGCTGGCCGCGGCGGCCGGGGTGGGACTGGTCGCGGGGCTATGGCTGCGAAGCCCGCGTCGGTGACCATCCGTCGGGCATCTGGTCGCTCATGCTCGGCGCGCAGCGCAGCCTTCGGCGGCTACAGTCGATTGATCTTAGAGCCGCTTTGGCGCAGTAGTCGCCCGTAAATATTCTGCCCGCTCGCTGCTCGATGGACGCTCTCCCGTAACACCCCAACCGGGACCTGGTCGCACGGAGATGTTTCGCATAGAAGCGTCGCGTCCGTTGTCCGTATGCATACGTTGCTTGAGCCGTCGAAACGTCACCGCACCCAAGGAGAGCCGCGCTCCATCGCACAAGTCGAATACACGCCCCTGATTCAAACGTTACCCTTAACGCCGTCGGAAACGCTGCTGTTCCGTTCAGAACTAATACACCCCTTCCTCGTCAGATTGCGCCACCTATCGCGAGCATCGCGACGAGCAAAAGGAGACCGACCCAATGACCCGAACATCGTCCTACACGCTGGCATGTGCTTTGTTGTGCGCTTCATCTGCATTCGCGCAGACCCCGTCTCCCACCCCTGCCGCAGCCGACAACACGGGCGTTAATAAGCGTGATCAGAATCATGCGACGACTACGCCGATTGACCAGCCGAACAACAAGGCCGACACGGCATTCGCAGCCAGCGTGCGAAGCGCGATCGTGAAGGACAAAACGCTTTCTACAAAAGCCCACAACGTCAAACTCGTCGCCAGCGCCGGTGTCGTCACGCTGCGCGGACCAGTCGCTAGCGCCGACGAGAAAGCGAAGGTGGGAAAGATTGTCGCCAGCGTAGCCGGCGTGACCCAGGTCGACAACCAACTCGATGTTGCCCAATAACCTGACAAGGATTTCTACAATGAAAGCTTCTGTTTACTGTACTGCGAAGACTGCCACGCAGGCCGAGAACATCGTGCTGGCGCTTAAGGACGCTGGTTTCGCCAGCGACTCCATTTCTGCCTTGATGCCCGACAAGCGAACGACCAAGGATTTTGCGCATGAGCATCACACCAAGGCGCCCGAGGGCGCCACGACCGGCGGAGTCGCCGGTCTGGGAGTCGGTGCTGCGGTCGGCTGGCTTGCAGGTATCGGCGCCCTGGCCATCCCAGGCGTGGGACCGTTCATTGCTGCGGGCCCGATAATGGCGGCATTGGGTGGCGCGGCGGTGGGTACAGCGGCCGGCGGCGTGATAGGCGGCCTGGTCGGCATGGGTATTCCGGAGTTCGAGGCGAAGCGCTACGACGCTAAGATCCGTGAAGGTAATATCTTGATCTCGGTGCATACGGAAGACTCGAAGCAGCGCGACGCCGCGAAGGACATCTTCAAGCGCTTCGAAGCAGACGACATTTCCACGGGATCGGAAGCCAGCGCAAAATCGGCTTAATAATATTTTGCTTAATCTTTAAGCCGGCTTTTACGCCGGCTTTTTTTATTGATAACAGCGGTTTAGATGCCGCTCCTCAATAGACGACCAACGCAGCTTATATCGACCCCAACGCCACGTTTACGCGGCTCTCTCGCGGTCCACGCCACTGGCACCCCATCTTGGATGCCCCTGAGCCGAAGAAGCCAGGCCTCTGATGGTGACGCGCATAGTGAGCAGATGCCCGCGGTTCGAAGACGGCGCACCAGCACGCCGCTGACTTCGCGTTACGCGACGCGTCGGATCGGCTCGATGCTGGCTCCGGCGCGCAACCCATCAAGATAGTCAGCCCATGCCTGCATCATCTTTTGCCGCTCCGCCATATGCTCGGCCTTGTTGTAGACAGAACGGATGCCCTGCGCCTTGTGCCCAAGCTGCCGTTCGATGGCGTCCGGATTCCAGCCAAGTTCGTGCAGCCGTGTCGACGCCATATGCCGGAAACCATGCGCCGTCATCGTCTCTTTGTCATAGCCGAGTCGGCGAAGCGCGGCGTTGATGGTCGCATCCGACATTGGGCGCCGTGCATCGCGCACACCGGGGAACAGGTACCGTCCGTGGCCCGTCAAAGGATGCAACTCGCGCAAGATCGCAACTGCCTGGGAGCATAGCGGCACGATTTGCGGCGGTGTGCTGGCATTCTCTTTCAGTTTCCGACGCAATTTTCGCCGCGCCGCTGGAATGCGCCATTCGGCCTCATCCATATCGACTTCCGACCATTCGGCCGCGCGAAGCTCACCGGGACGTGTAAACAGTAACGGTGCAAGACGCAGCGCGCATGCTGTCGAGAACTCACCATGGAATCCGATAATCGCTCGTAACAGTTCGCCGACTTCGAGCGGGTTCGTGATCGTCGAATAGTTCCGTTGTGTGTGCACCGGCAATGTGCCGCTCAAATCCGTGGCGGGATCGCGACTCGCACGATCCGTGGCGACGGCGAACCGAAACACTGCACTCATTTGTTGACGGAGCCGATGAGCCATGTCTAACGTATCGCGCTTCACGAGCCGGTCCAGCAGCGGCCGAATCTCCGCAGTGCCGATGTCGGCGATCGGCTTCTTGCCGATCCAAGGGAAAGCGTGCTTTTCGAGCCGACGTCGCTCTTTCTCCTGCTGCGATAGAACCCATTCGTTCGCCTTGACCGCTAGCCACTCGCGAGCGATCGCCTCGAATGTGTTGTCCACTGCTATCTTTGCCCGCGACTTTTCCATCTGTCGTTCGGCAGATGGATCGCGCCCATCTGCGACGGTTTCGCGCGCAGCGTCCCGGCGCTTGCGCGCGTCCTTCAACGACACCGCTGGATACACGCCTAGCGACAGCAACCTGCCCTTGCCGGCAAAGCGATAGCGGAATCGCCAGTAGCGCGAGCCGTCCGTCCGCACTTCAATGCACAGACCCATAGCGTCCGCGACGCGATACAGCGAGTCGCGCCCCTTCAATGCTTTGATCGCCTTGTCCGTCAACACGATGCGCACCTCGTGTGAGTACCTTCTCGCTAGGATCATCTCGTTCCCGGCGGGTTACTCACAAAGGTACTCACAGAATGCCTCGGATGCAACCGGCTTTTCATGGATCGAATTGCACGAGATTTCGCGACAAGCGCATGTTTTTGCTATTATTTTGGGCGTCGCTGGACAGTATCGGACGTATTAGTACGAGGGGATGGTGGGCCGTGATGGGATCGAACCATCGACCAATGGATTAAAAGCGCGCAGATAGGCGACCACGGTAATCGGCCAGCCACATGCGTCTGGTCTCGAAACATCGCAAATACCCGCTTTTGGCGGCCTCCGCGATGCGCCATCCGCTTCCATCCGATGCCATAGGTGCCGGTCCGTGGGGAGCCACGGGGGAGCCACAGACCTTGCGGATGGCTATACTTCATCCATGCGCGTCGCCTTCACCGCTGCACTCCTTGACTCGCTCCGCTTCGACAGGATGCCTGCGGGCGTCGACGAGCGGGGGAGCCTTATCTATCCCAACCCCCCGGTACCGACGCACGTTCGCGAGTGGGTGCTGCGCGACAGCGTCGAACCTGGATTCGGCGTCCGGCTGACCAAGGGCAGCATGTCCTTCTTCGTTCAGCGCAAGCGCGGGGGCAGCACGAGCGACCGATACCGCCTGACGGAACAGCATTCGCTCCGCGCCGCTCGTGCGCAGGCGCAGAAATGGCTCGGAGCGATGGCGGATGGGGAAGACCCGCGCCCCGCGTTGTCCGAAAAGGATTCGGCACGCAAAGATGCGCGTGCTCGAAAGGCGTACACGATGGAGCGGGTCTTGGAAGCGTATGCGGTAGGAGGCGTCGGACTCCGACCGGCGACCATCTATGACCGAGCGATAGCAGTGCGCTGGCTGCGGGCTGAGGCGCTCGCCAAAGTGCCGCTCGATGAGCTGACGCGCGCGCACGTCGAGGCCACCTTCGGGCCGATGATGACGGCTGCCGAAGCCGCCCGAGCCGACCGCCTGGCACACCCTGGAAAAAAGCGAACCCGTGGTGCTGGTCCGAACGGCGACGTGGCCAGCGCGTGGAAGCTTTTGCGGCACTGCGCGGCCGCATGGTCTGCGGAAGAAAACGCGAAGGGTCCGATGAACCCGTTTGCCGCGTTTCGAAAGCGCAATACGAAAACGTTGCCCAAGGTCCAGCGGCGCACCACCTCTCTCCAGACGTTGGGCGTTGCCCCTGGCGCGCGATGGCTCAAGGCGCTCGTGAAGCTGCGCAAGGACAAGGACCACACCACGGCTGTGACGGCCGACTATTTCCTGTGCCTCCTGCTGTGGGGTGGTCGCCGTACGGAAGTCCAGATGATTCGATGGTCGGATGTGGACCTCGACATCGGCACCGTGCGGTACCGGGAAGCACACACCAAGACACGGCGAGCTCTGGTCGTTCCATTGACACCTTGGGCCATCGAGGTGCTCCGCGAACGCCTGACCAAGAACAAGCGCGTCAAGCTGGGAACAGGTTCGGATGACTGGGTCTTCGCCTCAATGATTGCGGGCAAGCACATCGTCGAAGTGCGCGACCTGCAGGACAAACTTCGCGAGATGTCCGGAGTGAGCTTGGGCCCTCACGACCTTCGGCGGACCGTGGCATCGGACCTGTTTGGCGATACGCAAAACCTAGATACCGTCGGGCTGGCACTGGGCCACGCGAGCAGTGAAGGCAATGTGTCGGCCGGGTACGTGGTGGACCTGGAAAGGCTTCGCGCGCTGCGGCCCTTGTACGAGGCACGGGAACGGAGGCTGCGCCAGATTGCGGGCCTGGAAATCAGTCTCGACCCCATGGCGCATCTGACCTCTGAGCAGCGCGCGGTCTATAAGGCTGCGACGGACATGTTGCGAGCGAGCGGGATTGCTTTGCTCCCGTAGCGTCCTACGTCGTTCGGCTGGACCCGGAGCTACCCAACTCGAACGTCCGCGACCGTGCTTTATTACTCCGCCGAGAAGCCAACACGAACAGCGCCATCGCCGAGCGCTTGAGGCAGGAGCTCGGGCTCATTGACGGTGCCGAGACGGGTGTACGCGTAGGAAGAACGAAACGTCGCGTAGAACACGACGACCGTCTTTGCGCCGTAAAGCATCACGTCGCCCTTTCGCAGGGTTCCAGGTCGACTCGCGTCGGCCGATGACAGCGCCCTTGGCAAGGCTCCGTGTTTTTCGTTGCCGTTGAGTTCGCTCATGTCCAGACTCAACGGAAGTTGCGATGCGAACGCTCTCGCTACGTCGTTGTCGGCCACGGTGACGGCAAAGCGCTGTCCGCCCGCTGTCATCCACATAGGAAGCTCCTTTCGGTTCGTGGCCACCGGCTCATCAGCGATGGCGACCGGTACGAACGGCGCGGCAGATTCGTCGACGCAGATTGCCGCTGCGGCGCCGAGCGCCACGGTCAACACCTGCGCGATTCTTCTGGGTGTTTTTTCGACGTCTTTCACACCGCTCCATGCTTGCTATTCGCGCTCGCGCGCGACGTCATCGTGGACAGGAGTGCGGAGCCAAGCAACACGGCGGCACTCGCCACGAAGGTACTTCGATAGCCACCGCCGTCGAATAGCAACCCGCCGACGGTCGAGCCTAAGGCAATGGACAGTTGAATCACCGCCACCATGAGCCCCGCGCCGGCCTCGGCGTCGTTTGGCATGGCTTCCGCAATCCAACTCCACCACGCCACGGGCGCGGCGGTGGCCAGCAGGCCCCATAAGGCGAGCAGGACGGCGACTCCGCCCACCCATCCGCCCAACGCCGTGAATGCGAGTGCGATGGTCGCCATCAGAATCGGAATGGCGATGAGTGTTCGGTACAGCCCTCGCCTCAGCACGATTCCAATGAGGAAGGTCCCGACTAAGCCCGCTACGCCGACGGCAAGAAGGATGAGGGACAGTGTGGGCACATCGACGTGCGCCACCGTTTCAAGGAATGGCCGCACGTACGTGAACAGTGCGAACTGCCCCATGAAGAACGCGCCGCAGGCCGCCATGCCGAGCGCGACCGGGCGCTTCGTCAGCACTGAAAACACCGACCCGGATTTCGCAGGCTCAGTAGGCTTCATGGTCGGCAAGCTCACCCACTGCCACAGCAGTGCGACCCCCGCCACGGGCACGACGCAGAAGAAGGCCCCTCGCCAGCCAATGACCGAGCCGAGGTAGCTGCCGAGTGGCGCGGCAATCACCGTAGCCAGCGCGTTGCCGCCATTGAAGATGGCCAAGGCTTTCGGTACCTGGTCGCGTGGCACGAGTCGCATCGCGGTCGCGGCCGACAGCGACCAGAACCCACCAATCACCACGCCGATGAGGGCACGGCCCACCATGTAGATGGTGAAGCCGGGAGCGAAGGCGACCACGATGCCGGACACTGCCATCAAGGCCGTCAGCGCAAGGAGAACGCGCTTGCGGTCCATCGACCCGGCCAGCCGCGAAATCGACAGGCTGGTCAGGACGGCGAAGGCGCCGGAGATGGCGATGCCCTGCCCCGCCACCCCCTCGCTGATGTGAAGGTCGGCAGCGATGGGGGTGAGCAAGCTGACCGGCATGAACTCGGAGGCAATCAGTGCGAACACGCAGAGGGACATCGCGAAGACGCCGCCCCAGTGCGCGGTGGGTTTCACCGTAGCATTGCTGTCGAAGGTTTCGTGGATGACCGTTGACGCGTTCATGGTGTCGTTGAGCCGTGTGAGGAAATAAGGGGTGCTCCCGCGCACGCATCCGCGGCGCGGCCGATGGACCGCGTCATCCGCCCTGCCTTGAAGCGGCGAGGGACTGCTTGAAGAACGCGCTGAGCTTGTCGAACGGGATGAGGTCGACGCGGTCGTACAAATCGACGTGGCCCGCGCCTGGTATCACCAGCAACTCTTTCGGCTGACCGGCCAATCGAAACGCTTCCTCGCTGAACTCGCGGGAGTGAGCCGTTTCACCCGTGATGAACAGCAGCGGCCGCGGCGAGATGGTCTCGATGTCGGACAGCGGATAGAAGTTCATGAACTTGACGTTGCTTGTCAACGTCGGGTGCGTCGTCCGCTGCGGTGTTGAGCTCGCCGGCGTGAACTCACCGCGTGGCGTCCGGTAAAAGTCGAAAAACTCGCGCTGGATGGGGTCCGTCTTGTCGTCGAGGTGTTGGACAGTGCCTCCGGTGTACATCGGCGCTCCACCGGCGAACTCGGCGTCGCGCTGTGCCACGGCGGCGGCGATGCCCGCCTTACGTTCCTCCACCGAGATGCCGTGTCGCAATCCATTTCGATTGGCCGCGCCCATGTCGTACATGCTGACGGTAGCGACGGCTCGGATGCGAGGGTCAATCTTCGCCGCACTGATGACGAAGCTGCCGCTGCCGCAGATGCCGATGGCGCCCACCGCGTCCTTGTCCACGAACGCCTGGCTGCGCAGGAAATCGACCGCCGCGCTGAAGTCCTCGGTATACATGTCCGGCAATACCGCGTTGCGGGGTTGGCCTTCGCTTTCCCCCCAATACGAGAGGTCGATGGACAGGGTGACGAATCCGCGCTCCGCCATCTTGGTGGCGTAGAGGTTCGCGCTTTGCTCTTTCACCGCGCCCATGGGATGGCCAACGACCAGGGCGGCGTGCCGGGTGTTTCGGCCTAGGGTCTTGGGCACGAACAGACTCCCCGCGACCGTCATCAAGTATTGATTCTTGAATGCGACCTTCCGCGCGACCACTTGGTCGCTGATGTAGAAGTTATTTGCGCCATGCGACATGTCGGCTCCCAAAGCAATGGTTGGACCCACCCAGAACACCAGTAGCGCCAATAGAATTTTCATCGTGGTTTCCTAAATGGATAAGACGGCCCGGTCGCGTAGCGTGGTGGCACGAAGGCGACGGCGACGGGCTGATGAGCGAACAGTGTGCCTCTCGCGCATCCCCTTGATTAGATGCTGGATGGTTCTATGGCCTATTAGTGGCGCTTATCAATGAATCTGGCAGACTGGCGCCATGGCACGACGCAACCTCAACGACTTACTCGCCTTCGTCACCGTGGCCCGAGAGGGAAGTTTCACGCGCGCGGGGGCGGTGCTCGGCGTCTCGCAGTCCGCACTCAGCCAGGCCATCAAGGCGCTGGAAGAGCGGCTGGAAATACGGCTACTGACGCGCACTACTCGAAGCGTGGCGCCCACGCCGGCCGGCGAGCGCCTGCTGGGTGCCATTGGCCACCGCTTCGATGAGATTGAGACCGAACTGACCGCGCTCACGGCTCTTCGGGAAAAACCGGCAGGGTTGGTCCGCATCACAAGCGGCGACCACGTCCTGCGCACCATCCTTCTACCCAAGCTCATGCCCGTGATGCACCGCTACCCGGACGTTCACATCGAGTTCGATGTGGCCTACGGATTTCGAGACATCGTGGCGGACCGGTTCGACGCCGGCGTGCGCCTGGGCGAGAGCATCGACAAGGACATGATTGCGCTGCCCATCACCCCCCGACTCCGGATGGCGGCCGTCGCCTCGCCCGCTTATTTTCGAAACCATCCCGAACCCAAGGTGCCGCAGGATTTGACGCAGCACCGGTGCATCAACATGCGCTTCCCGACGCATGGTGGGCTGTACGTGTGGGAGTTCGAGCGACGCGGACGCGAGGTGAATGTGCGCGTCGAGGGGCAGTTGACCTTCAACACCTCGCCGCACATGGTGCTCGCGGCACTTGATGGCTTGGGCGTGGCCTTCCTGCCCGAAGAAGAGTTCGCGCCGCACCTGGAGAAGGGTCGGTTGGTCCGCGTGCTCGACGGCTGGTGCCCTCCGTTCCCCGGCTATCACCTGTACTACCCGAGCCGTCGCCAACCCTCGCCGGCGTTTTCGTTGGTCCTCAACGCGCTTCGCATGACGTAGTCCGTTTCGACTTCCTTGGTCGCCCTTTTTCTACAGCGCTCGCGGCACAGCGAACTTCAACACAGCCTCGAACATCACCCACTATTTTCTGGAGAGTAGCCATGAAACACACCCGCAACGGCTCGCTGCCTTCTGCCAAAGGTTCGCCCGATTACTTCACCGGTAATGTTCGCATCGACATGCCCTTCAGCGGCGACGCCGACGCGCGCGTCAGTGGAGCGACGGTAACCTTTGAGCCCGGAGCACGAACCGCGTGGCACACCCATCCCCTGGGTCAGACGCTCATCATCACGGCGGGGAAAGGCTGGACGCAGTGCGACGGCGGTCCTGTCGTCGAACTCAACGTGGGCGACATCGTGTGGTGCCCGCCTGGGCATCGTCATTGGCACGGCGGGACGCCGACGACGTCCATGACGCACATCGCCATCGCGGAAGCACTCAATGGCAAGGTCGTCGACTGGGCCGAGCACGTCAGCGATGCCGCCTACCTCGCGGGTCCGAAGCCTGCCGAGTGAAAGCCAAATGCTTGTCCAGCTGGTTGCGCTGCTCCTCGTCATCGTGGGAGTACGAGAAGAAAATCCGAGCCGCCATCGCCAACCTCCGTGTCCATATCCGCTGCCGGCATTCTAACGCTGTATGCGTGCGTTTTCCGGCCACTCGGGATTTCCGGCGACGCGCGTAAGGACGTCGTTCGCGTCCCGACAGGAGAGCGACCAGTGGGTAAACCACGTGGCACCCACAAACAGCTCATGCCGGGTTTCGAGCACGCGAAACGTTGTGAGACTGACGAGCGCATGGACGTGCCCGCGAAAACCGTCCGGCCCTGCCGATACGCAGACGACGAGCCCGTCTGCGGTGAGGCCGATGCTGCCCACGTAGCTCGGCAAGCGATTGGCATCGACCTCATCGGCGCCGATGTCGAGCACCAGACGGTCTGATGGGTCCGAGTGTAGGGCAAGGGCATTGCGCATCTGTCCGAATGCGTACAGACGAGGCAAGCCGTCCAGTTCGACCAGCATGTGGGTTGCTGGGGCATCGGGCTCGCCGAGGGCTATTCCCGTGAAGATGGCGTGCTCCCGGGCGAACGAAATCAACTGGCCGGGGCGTGCGGTCGCAAAATCACCAACACGAATCCGGCTGAGGGCGGTGGTAGGAAAGGTCATGGTTTCCCTTCAGTTCGGCCGCTTGAGGGCGTGATACTTCCACAGACCCGCCGTGAACTCCCACACTCCCTGCCCGTCCATGACGAACACGCGGCTAAAGGAGCCAAATATGTCCGCCACGGCGGTGTGCGCAACGAAGTAAGAGGCAGCGGCTTCCGGCTTCACGTGCGGAAGCGGCCAGTTGTCGTACATCAGCAGCCACGTTTCATCGCCTCGGTCGTAGCCATCTTTTTTCACCGAGCGAGCCTTCTCCGCCGCGAAGTGGGCGACAGCGTTTGCCCACTCGCGCTCGACACTGTCTCCTACCCATCCATCGCTGGCATCGTCTACATCGATTTCCTTCAACAGCTTCTTGGTCGAGCGTCGCCGTTCGCCCGGCTCAGCATGCGCGATGAAATGCATGTCTTCGCTGTCGCCCACCTCACGCAAGAATGCTTTCTTGGCCTCGTTCTCGGGAACAGCTTCCACGTGTTCGATAGCGATGCGTCGGCCGTTGCCTTCCTCGATGAGAAAATCAGGTCGGTCTCCATGGACGACCGTGAGCGGAAATGTGAAACGCGACGCCGGAAGGGTCGCCAAGAGATGAGCGATGGCGTAGCGTTCGGTTTGTTCGGTGGTCCGGCCTTCGGAGCGTGGAGGCACATCGGTATCGATGTTAGCGAGGAGCGCTCGCAGCACATCCGCGTTGTCGGCTTCGACGAAGATGCTGGTTTGACTGGTTCTCATGAAGACTCCAAGGGTTTCAGAGAATGGCGCCACGAAGTCGCCGTCAATGCGGCACGACCGTCGCCCCGAACTGCTGTATCGCGTGCCACACGTAAAGCCCGCCCAACAGCGCCGTGACCACGCTCAGCCCCTTGAAGAACACTGCCTGCTTCACGCGCGGGCTCCACGCGTTGCAGACCTCGCACCGCGTATCGCGGGCGCGCAGGAAGGTTCCGCACGACGGGCAAACGACCGAACGACGACGGGGCATGGTGAACTCCTTTCTTGGTGAGGTTGTTGTTGAATGTTTTGTGCGGCTCTGGCTCATGGGTCAACGCCGAAGAAGCGCTTGACCTTGCTTTTGGTCCGCAGCGCCCAGCGCCTTCCCCGCTCCCACCAGGGGCGGCCCGCCAAGTCGGCCGACACGTGCCGCTTGACCTGACGCTCCATCACTGCGGCGGCTTGGCGCGCCGACATCGCCGGCCACCAGTCCACCTCGCCGTCGGTGATGAAGTAGTGCGAACGGCACGGCGCGTCGGCGACAAGGATGGACGGCGTGATGGACGGCACGCCCCCCTCCACGTCGATGCGGTGCCCGTCGGGCACAAGCAGTGAGATGCGGTGGCCGCATCCGCACGCGCACACGAGCGCGGC
>Ga0247779_1000059_pt1 | contig 95311 bp, 90 predicted proteins | sample UWRJL221509R5_FD_179925 | JGI IMG/M metagenome (GOLD analysis project Ga0247779, IMG submission 179925) | Plant litter microbial communities from Arlington Agricultural Research Station in Wisconsin, United States - UWRJ-L221-509R-5 | ecosystem: Environmental > Terrestrial > Plant litter >... | reverse complement strand
CAACGAGCTGGGCGTGGCCGAGCCGGTGATCCAGCAGCAGGGCGCGGACCGCATCGTCGTGCAGCTGCCCGGCGTGCAGGACACGGCCAAGGCCAAGGACATCATCGGCCGCACCGCGACGCTGGAGCTGCGCATGGTGGACGACAGTTCCGAGGCCCAGGCCGCGCTGAGCGGCTCCGGCCCGGTGCCCTTCGGCACCGAGCGCTATATGGACCGCGGCCACGGCCCGATCATCGTCAAGCGCCAGGTCGTCATCACCGGTGACAACCTCGAGGACGCCCAGCCCGGCTTCGATGAAAACCATCAGCCGGCCGTGCACCTGAAGCTCGACGCCAAGGGCGCCCGGCTGATGAAGGACACCTCGCGCGACAACGTCGGCAAGCGCCTGGCGATCATCCTGTTCGAGAAGGGCAAGGGCGAGGTCGTCACCGCGCCGGTGATCCGCAGCGAGATCAGCAACAACTTCCAGATCTCCGGCGCGATGACCGCGCAGGAGTCGGCCGACACCGCGCTGCTGTTGCGCGCCGGTTCGCTGGCCGCGCCGATGGAGATCATCGAGGAACGCACCGTCGGCCCGAGCCTGGGCCGCGAGAACATCGACAAGGGCGTGCACAGCGTGATCGGCGGCTTCGTCGCCGTGGCCGCGTTCATGTGCTTGTACTACATGCTGTTCGGCGCCTTCTCGGCGCTGGCGCTGGGCTTCAACCTGCTGCTGCTGGTGGCGGTGCTGTCGATGCTGCAGGCCACGCTGAGCCTGCCGGGCATCGCAGCCATCGCGCTGGTGCTGGGCATGGCCATCGACGCCAACGTGCTGATCAACGAGCGCATCCGCGAGGAACTGCGCGGCGGCGCCTCGGCGCAGGCGGCGATCAACCTCGGCTACGAGCGCGCGTTCGCGACCATCCTGGACTCGAACGTCACGACGCTGATCGCCGGCGTCGCGCTGCTGGCCTTCGGCTCCGGCCCGGTGAAGGGCTTCGCGGTCGTTCACTGCCTGGGCATCCTGACCTCGATGTTCAGCTCGGTCGTGTTCTCGCGCGCGCTGGCCAACCTCTGGTACGGCCGGCAGAAGAAGCTCAAGTCGGTGTCGATCGGCCAGGTCTGGAAGCCCACGCCTGACGTGGACGAAGCAGCGAAGAAGGCATAAAGACAATGGAACTGTTCCGCATCCGACGGGATCTCCCGTTCATGAAGTACGCGTTGGTGCTCAACGCGATCTCGTTCATCACCTTCGCCGCCGCCGTGTTCTTCCTGGCGACGCGCGGCCTGCACTTCTCGATCGAGTTCACCGGCGGCACGGTGATGGAGATCGCCTACCCGCAGTCGGCCGACATCGAGAAGACGCGCAAGACCATCGAGTCGATGGGCTATGCCGACGTGCAGGTGCAGAACTTCGGCACCTCGCGCGACGTGATGATCCGCCTGCCGCTGCGCAAGGACATCAAGCAGACCGAGCAGGTGCCGCTGGCCTTCGAGGGCATCTGCAAGGCCGAATCCGGCAAGGTCGATACCAAGCAGATCGTCACGCCGCAGGGTGAGGCGGTCAGCAAGGAGGTCTGCCACGATGCGGCCGGCGCCGAGCCGGTCGTGCTGTCGCGCAGCGAGGTTGTCGGGGCGTCCGTCGGCTCCGAGCTGGCCATCGACGCGGCCAAGGCGCTGCTGGCGACCGTGATCGGCATCGTGATCTACCTGGCGATCCGCTTCGAGTGGAAGTTCGCCGTCGCCGGCGTGATCGCCAACCTGCACGACGTCGTCATCATCCTGGGCTTCTTCGCCTTCTTCCAGTGGGAGTTCTCGCTCACCGTGCTGGCGGCGATCCTGGCGGTGCTGGGCTACTCGGTCAACGAATCGGTCGTGATCTTCGACCGGGTGCGCGAGGCCTTCCGCAAGTTCCGCAAGATGAACACGCACGAGGTGATCGACCACGCGATCACCAGCACGATCAGCCGCACGATCATCACCCACGGCTGCACGCAGCTGGTGGTGGTGTCGATGCTGCTGTTCGGCGGCGAGACGCTGCACTACTTCGCGGTGGCGCTGACGATCGGCATCTGCTTCGGCATCTACTCGTCGGTGTTCGTCGCGGCGGCGATTGCGATGTGGCTGGGCGTCAAGCGCGAAGACCTGATCAAGCAGCCGATCAACAAGGAAGACCCGGACGATCCGAACGCCGGGGCGGTGGTGTAGAGTCGATTCAACTCTGACCAACCCCTGCCCACCCTTCGTCTTCCATGACTGACGCCCGCAAGAAGGCCCTGGCCACACAGGCGCGGCGCGTCTATGTCGAGGCCTTGGTGCGGGGCATGGGTCCGCTCAATTCCACGCTCAACAACACGGTCGACCAGCTGCTGCTGAAGCCGGCCGAGTATGCGGTGATGGTGGCGCGCCGCGATGGCGCGCAGTCCTGGAAGCGTCACGGCCTGCGCTGGGCCCAGGGCCTGGTGAACATGCTGCGCCAGGCCGCCGAACGTGGCGCACCCGAGCCGACCCGCCCGCCCGGCGTCAACATCGGCGACCCAGCCTCCACCGGCCGGATGACGCTGGTCGACGACGACACGATCGAGCGCGAGATCACCGGTTCGCGGCTGACGCTGTCGATGATGGACCGCGCGACCTGGGAGTTCACCGACCTGCGCACGCGCATGCAGACCCTGGACGACCAGGACGATCTGCCCCCGCAAGACCTGATGCGCGCCCATGTGATCACTCGGCTGGTGCTCGACGCCTGGGAGCGTGCGACGCTGGATGCCTCGGTCTGGCAGATGCTGCAGCTGGAACTGCATGAGGAATTCGCCCAGCTGATCAGCGAGGCCTACCACGAGGCCAACCGCTGGCTGATCGCACAGGACGTGTTGCCCGAGGTGGATCTGCGCCCCTTCATCCGTCGCTCGCCGCAGGCGGCGGGCACGCCGGTCTACGTGCCGCCCGTCCCTCCATCGCCCGCGCCCTCATCTCCGCCGCCGCAATCCTTCACTCAACCGAGGGGGGCGGCCGAGGCGCCTCCTGGGCCGCTGGCCGCGGTGCGCAGCGTGGCGCGCCAGCATGCCGACGAGATCCTGCAGCAGCTGCAGCGCGTCATCGGCCGTCAGGTGCCGGCCTTTGCGCCGACCGAGGTGACTGGCCTGGCGACGGCACGCCCCTCTACCTACGGCTCGCGCATCTCGCGCGGCACGGCCCCGCCACCGCGGCCGTCACTGGCGGACGTGCCTGTTGCATCACCGACGCCCGCCTCGCCGCGGCTGAACTCGGCGATCAAGCATGCGCAGGAATCCCTGCAGCGCCAGGCGGTGCCGCCGGCGGGCCAGCAGGGCTTGTCGCCGGAAACCATGCCTGCGCAGATCGAGGAGCTGAAGGCCCGCAGCCAGGCCTTCAAGCAGGTGCTGAAGCAGGCGGCGGACACGCCGGCCGAGCGGGCGACGATCGAAATCGTCGCGATGATGTTCCAGGCCATCCTGACCGACGACCGCATCCCGGCCGTGCTGCGCGTCTGGTTCGCGCGGCTGCAGATGCCGGTGCTGCGCGTGGCGATCAGCGAGCCCGATTTCTTCGCCGCCGTCGACCACCCCGCGCGCCAGCTGATCGACCGGATGGGCGCCTGCGTGATGGGCTTCAGCGGCAGTGGCGGCGCGCCGGTAGGTGGCGTCGGCGATCCGCTGGAGCGGGAGATCAAGCGCGTCGTCCAGGTCGTCGAGGCCTATCCCGACACCGGCCGGCGCGTGTTTGCGACGGTGCTCGCCGAGTTCGAGAAATTCCTCTCGCACTATTTCGAGAACGAGAACCAGGCGTCGAAGAAGGGCGTCTCGCTGGCCCAGCAGGTCGAGCAGCGCGAGACGCTGGCGATCCAGTACACGATCGAGCTGCGCAAGATGCTCAACGAGGTGCCGGTGCAGGACGGCGTGCGCGAGTTCCTGTTCCAGGTCTGGGCCGATGTGCTGGCCGTCACCGGCGTGCGCAGCGGCGCGCAGTCCGACGACACGAAGACGATGAAGAAAGTCGCCGCGGACCTGATCTGGTCGGCCAGCGCCAAGGTTTCGCGCGAGGAACGTGCCGAGGTCATCCGCCGGCTGCCGCCGCTCCTGAAGACACTGCGCGACGGCATGGGCCACGCCGGTCTCAGCACCGAGAAGCAGGACGAGCACATCCGCGCGCTGAACAACTCGCTGGCTGCCGCCTTCACCGCGAAGACCGCCGCGATTCCGCGCGAGCGCCTGGACGAGCTGATGGACCAGCTGCAGACGCTGGAGGCGCTGCTGCCCGATGGCGCCGGCGAGACGTCGATCGACGAGTCGATCGTCCGCGACCTGTCCGGCCACGAGGCCGACGGGCTGGAAGTCGTCGCCGAGGGCGGCGCGGCGCCGACGCCCGCGATGCAGGCCTGGGCGCGCGAGCTGCAGATCGGCAGCTGGTACATGCTGGACTACCGCAAGCGCAACGAACCGGTGCAACTGGCCTGGCGCGGCATGCGCCGCCAGTTCGCGCTGTTCGTCACCCCGCAGGGTCGCGGCGTGCTGTTCCCGCTGGGCCGCGTCGCGGCCTTCCTGCAGGCGGGCTTGCTGCTGCCGGCACAGGATGAGGCGCTGACGGTGACGGCGACGCGCACGGCGCTCGCCAAGCTCGACGTGGATCCGAGCCGGCTGCTGAACTAAGCCCGTTTCAGTGAATCAGCCGGTCTTCCGGCGCGACGAAGAGTTCGTCGAGGATCAGCGCATCGGGCTCTTCGCCGAGGCTCCAGAACACCATCAGCACGATGATCTTCAGGTCTTCGAGGTCCAATGGCGAGCCGGGGATCGCCATCGCGCGGTCGATCACCATCTCGCGCATCGGCGGCGGCAGCACCGCGGCCGATTCGAGGAAGCTGATGAAGCCGATCGACGGCTCGCCCAGGTGCTCCTGCTCGTCGCGCGTGTAGACGCGCTGGCTGAGTTCGCCTTGCTGGCCGTGGTGAGAGGCGGCGGCGCCGGCCAGGCCGTCCAGCCAGGACAGGGCCTCCTGAATTTCGTCGCTCTCGAAGCCGACTGCCGACAATTTGCGCGTCAACTGGGCGTGATCCGGGCAGGCATCAGGGCGCCAGTAGGTTTCGTATAGATAGACGAGCACGTCGAACATGGGCTGATGATACCCGAGCGAATTTCGACGCCAGGCGCCGAAAGACCTCACGAAAAACCCTCAAACTCCCCGTTCAGGCCTGCGCGCGGCGCTGGAACAGCTGGCCCGCCAGCCGGGCCACCGATCCGGCCATTTCCAGCTCCAGCAGCCAGCCGCTCAGCTCGGCCGCGGGCCAGCCGCCGCGGTTCACCAGCTCATCCAGCGATACCGGTTCGTAGCCCATCAGCGCGAGCACCTGCTGCAGTTCCGACGCGACGGCGGGCTCGGCCGGTGTTTGCACAGCGACGGTGGTGGGTGGGCCCTGGCGCAGCGTGGCGGGCAGTTCCTCGAGCACGTCTTCGGTACGCTCGACCAGCTTGGCGCCTTGGCGCAGCAGTGCATGACAGCCGCGGCTCTGCGGCGAGTGGATCGAGCCGGGGATCGCGAACACCTCGCGACCGGCCTCGCTCGCCAGCCGGGCGGTGATCAGCGAGCCCGACTGCAGCGCCGCCTCGACGACCAGGCAGCCACGCGCCAGCCCGGCAATGATGCGGTTGCGACGCGGGAAGTTGGGCGACAGCGGCGGCATGCCCAGCGCGTATTCGCTGACCATCAGCCCGCGTTCGGTGATGGTCCTGGCCAGCGCCTGGTGGCGGCGCGGGTAGACCTGGTCGAGCCCGGTGCCGACGACGGCGATCGTCGACGCTTCGCCCGCCAGCGCCCCTTCGTGCGCGGCGCCATCCACGCCCAGCGCAAGGCCGGAGACGATGGTCAGGCCAGCCTGACTCAGCGCCCGCCCAAAGGCCTTGGCGTTGTCGCGGCCCTGGGCGCTCGGGTTGCGGCTGCCGACGATGGCCAGCATCGGCGCGCCCAGTAGTTCGCGTCGGCCTTCCAGGTAAAGCAGCAGCGGCGGGTCGGCCGTCTGCAACAGCAGTTCAGGGTAGCCCGCATCGCCGAGCACCATCACATGTCTCAGCGGACTTTCCGCCAGCCAGGCCGAGGTCTTGTCGATCAACTCGTCCAGGTGCTCGGGCGGCTGTTCCAAAGCGGCCAGCAGGGGAGCACGCAGCACGTCGCGCCAGCGGGCGAGCGGGCCGTCGAACACGGCCTGCGACGAGCCGGCCGCTGCCAGCAGGCGCCGCGCGGATTCCAGGCCGAGGCCCGGCGTTTCGAGGAGCCGCAGCCAGGCCGCCAGTTCCGCGCGCTCCATCGCGGGCATCGGGCTCAGCCTCTCAGGGCTGCGTGAAACGGTCGCCGGGCGAGACGGCGTCGGTAACGGAGATGATCAGCGCGTAGGACACGCGTGCATAGGTCTGGAAGACGAACAGCACGCCCATGCGCTCGTCCGGAAGCTTGATTTCCTGCGCCTTGTCGCCGGTGCTGTCGACGACGTGGCGGCCATCGCGCCAGATGGCCAGCACGTGGCCGCGCTCCAGGCCGTCCTTGCTGCCCTTGTTCAGCGAGATGACCTGGTTCTGGCCGCCGCGCACCGCGTCGCCGTACAACGAGATCACCTGCCCGCTGATCGGCTGCGCCGGCGCGTGCGGCACGTAGGCGGTGAACGAGCGCTGCGGCACCGGCGAGAGGCGGTCGCCCACGCCGACTTCCTGCTTCACCGTGCGGATCTGCAAGGTGGCCGGGACGATCTCGGTCTTGCCCTTGCCCGCGTCGAGCGTGCCGTCGGGCCGGATCAGCTCGGCGGTGCCCACGTAGGGCGCCTCGTAGCCGAGGATCTCATGGGTGGTGGGGTCGCGCAGCGGCGTCGTGTTGCGGAATATGCGGTAGTCGGTGGCCTGGCTGAGGTCGCCGCGGGCGTAGGCGATGTCGCCCCGGGTCACCAGCACATGGCCTTCGGGCGTGGCAACGATACGCGGCGCGCGCGCCAGTTCCTCGGTATCGAAGACGACCGCATCGGTCAGAAAGGGCTCGATCAGCCGCGTTGGAATTGCCGCGATCGCGTTCGCGTCGGTGGCCGACTCGCGGACGCGGGGCGAGAGCTTGACGGTGGCCAGGCCCCCATCCCAGACGCCACGTCCCAGGGCCAGCCGCGCCCGCCCGTCCACCTTGATCAGCACCAGCAACTGGCCCGGGTAGATCAGGTGCGGATTGCGGATCTCCTCGCGGTTCATGCCCCAGAGTTCGGGCCAGCGCCAGGGGCTCTTCAGGAACAGCTTGGAGATATCCCACAGCGTGTCGCCGGGCTTGACCGTGTACGAATCGGGCGCGTCGGCGGCCAGCTCGCTCAGCGGCACGCCGGCCTGCGCGACCTGTTCGGCGGTGGCGCGCTGCGCGGGCGTTACGGGATAGGTGGCGGCCTGCGCCGGTACGGGGGCGGCGGTCAGTCCCAGTGTCAGTCCCAAGATCGGGAGGCTGATGCCCAAACTCGGCCTGAAACTGATGAAACTGGCGGCAGGCAATAAAGAAAACGGCATCAAGCACTCTCCCCGCATCTCGGCGGCCTGGGTTTTATCCATCGATTCTTATTCGCTCGGCGGGGCCGGCCGATGGGTTTTGCGGACCTATTCCTGCTGTTTGCGCCAACATTTACCGGATAGGCGGACCCGGAACGGCCGGGCCGATAAAATATCCCCTTGGTCCGCGAGATTCTGCCCCCATTCATTGGGTGTCGCAATGAATCGCAGCCGGGCCCCAGTCCACTTGCCAGCACTTACAAACAGGCGTTGTGCCGAGTCCACAGCGCGCCGTCCATGTCGAAACTGAACATCCTCAAGTACCCCGATCCGAAACTGCACACCGTTGCCAAACCGGTGGCCGAAGTCGACGAGCGAATTCGCCAACTGGTGGACGACATGCTGGAAACCATGTACGACGCCGAGGGCGTGGGCCTGGCCGCGACGCAGGTGGACGTGCACGAGCGCGTGATCGTGATGGACACCTCCGAAACCCGCGACACGCCGCTGGTGCTGATCAACCCCGAACTGGTCGCCCAGAGTGCGGAGATGACCGAGGGCGAGGAGGGCTGCCTGTCGGTCCCGCAGATCTACGACAAGGTCCCGCGCCACACCCGTGTGACGGTGCGCGCGCTGGGCCGCGACGGCCAGCCGCACGAGTTCGAGGCCGAGGGCCTGTTGGCCGTCTGCGTCCAGCACGAGATGGACCACCTGATGGGCAAGGTCTTCGTCGAGTACCTGAGCCCGCTGAAGCGCGAGCGCATCAAGACCAAGATGGTCAAGAAGGCGCGCGAGGACCAGCGCCGCTGATGCGGGCGATCTTCGCCGGCACGCCGGAATTCGCCGCCACCGCCCTGGCCGCGATGCTGAACGCCGGCATCACCGTGCCGCTGGTACTGACCCAGCCCGACCGCCCGGCCGGCCGCGGCATGAAGCTGCAGGCTTCGCCGGTCAAGCAGCTCGCCCAGGTGCAGGGTATTCCGGTCGCGCAGCCGCGCAGCCTCCGGCTGGACGGGAAGTTTCCCGAGGACGCGGCTAGCGCGCGCCAGGCGCTGCTGGACGCCCGGGCCGAAGTGATGGTCGCCGCCGCCTACGGGCTGATCCTGCCGCAATGGGTGCTGGATCTTCCCCGCCTCGGCTGCCTGAACATCCACGCCTCGCTGCTGCCGCGCTGGCGCGGCGCCGCGCCGATCCATCGGGCGATCGAGGCGGGCGACACCGAGACTGGCATCACGATCATGCAGATGGACGCCGGCCTGGATACCGGCGACATGCTGCTGATCGAGCGCCTACCGATTGCGGCGGCCGACACCACCGCCACGCTGCACGACAAGCTCGCAGTGCTGGGCGGCCGGATGATCGTCCAGGCCCTGAAACATGAAGGTCCGCTGCCGGCCACGCCGCAGCCCGAAGAGGGCATCACCTACGCCCACAAGATCGAGAAGGCCGAGGCGCAGATCGACTGGACGCAGGACGCCGCCCAGATCGAACGCCGCCTGCGTGCATTCGATCCCTTCCCGGGCGGCCTGGCCCAGCTCGATGGCGAGCCGCTGAAGATCTGGCGCGCCGAGCTGGCGGAGGGATCGGGCGAGCCCGGCACCGTGCTGGCCGCCGACGAGGCCGGGGTGCGGGTCGCCTGCGGCCAAGGGGCGCTGCGCCTGACCGAACTGCAGCGCGCTGGCGGCAAGCGCCTGCCGGCCGCGGCCTTCCTGCAGGCGCGGCCCCTGGCCGGCGGCGAGCGCCTGGCTTGAATTCCGGCCCGGCCGGCCCCACCTGAGCGGCTGGAAGGAGACCCGACGATGTTCAACCTGCTCAAGACCGCCGTGCTGATGGCCGCCATCACGGCGCTGTTCATGGCGATCGGCGCCATGATCGGCGGCCAGACCGGGATGATGGTTGCGCTTCTGGTCGCGCTGGGCATGAACTTCTTCAGCTACTGGTTCTCCGCGGACATGGTGCTGAAGATGTACAACGCCCGCGAGGTGGATGAGCATTCCGCCCCGCAGTTCTACGCCACCGTGCGCGAGCTGGCGCAGCGCGCCCAGCTGCCGATGCCCAAGGTCTACCTGATCCAGGAAGACGCGCCGAACGCCTTCGCCACCGGCCGCAACCCCGAGCACGCCGCCGTCGCGGCGACGACCGGCATCCTGCGCGCGCTGAGCCCCGCCGAGCTGCGCGGCGTGATGGCGCATGAGCTCGCCCACGTCCGCCACCGCGACATCCTGATCAGCACGATCAGCGCCACGATGGCCGGCGCGATCTCGATGCTGGCGAACTTCGCGATGTTCTTCGGCGGCCGCGACAGCGAAGGCCGCCCGGCCAATCCGCTGGCCGGCCTGCTCGTCGCGCTGCTCGCGCCGATGGCCGCCGGCCTGATCCAGATGGCGATCAGCCGCGCCCGCGAGTTCGAGGCCGATCGCGGCGGCGCCGAGATCTCCGGCGATCCGCAGGCGCTGGCTTCGGCGCTCGCCAAGATCCACCGCTACGCCCAGGGCATCCCGATGGCGGCCGCCGAGCGCCACCCCGAAACGGCGCAGATGATGATCATGAACCCGCTGTCCGGCGGTGGCCTGCGCGGCCTGTTCAGCACGCACCCGTCGACCGAGGAGCGGATCGCGCGGCTGATGGCGATGGCGCGACGCTAAATCTCCGGCGCTAAAGCCGCGGGGCGAAGCGCCGATACTTGCAAGGATGATGACCAAGACTGCGCTCGCCCTGTCGTCCCTGCTCCTGGTGTCGCTGCTGACCGGCTGCGACCAGTTGGGCATCGAGGACCCGGCCAAGGTCGCCGCCGCCAAGGAGGCCGACGGTAAGGCCATCGGCAGCGCCTGCCGGCATGCCAACCGCGCCATCGAAGACTGCTACACGCTGAACCCGAAGGCGCAACGGGCGGCCGTGTTCTCCGGCTGGAAGGAGATGGACGCCTACATGCGCGAGAACAAGATCGAGGGCATCGCGCCGGTCGTGCCACGCGCGTCGTCCGTCAAGCCCTCGGCGCCGGCCGGGGACGATGACGAGGCCGACGCCAAGCCAGCAGCGGCCAAGGGCCACTGATTCGCAGCCTGCGCCTCCAATCCCGCACTCTGTCGTTTGCGGCTCGGCGCGCTTCAGCGGCGGCGGCAAGATGCGGGCTTCAACACACGACAGGAGCCCCGCATGAACAAGAATCGCCGCCTATTCGCCGTTGCCGTCCTGGCGTTGGCAGCCGCAGGCAGCGCCCAGGCCTGGTCCATCAACTTCGGTGGCAGCGGCGAGCGCATCAAGGGCTCCGGCGAACTGGGCACCGAAGTCCGTGAACTCGGTGCCTTCGACGGCGTCTCCACCGCCGGCGACTTCAAGATCATCGTGCGCCAGGCGTCGAGCAACCGCGTCGAGCTGAAGATCGACAAGAACCTGCTGCCCTACATCGAGACCAAGGTCGTCGAGGGCAGCAAGGGCCGCACCTTGGAGGTGTCGACGAAGAACGGCTTCAACCTCAGCACCAAGTACACGCCCGAGCTGGTGCTGGACATGCCGACGCTGCGCTCGATCTCGCTGTCCGGCTCCGGCGACGTCAAGGTCGGCGCGATGAAGACCGGCGATGTCAGCGCCAGCATCGCCGGCTCCGGCAACATCGTGTTCGACAACCTGAGCAGCGACAAGCTGGGCCTCAGCGTGTCGGGTAGCGGCGACGTCACCGCGGCCGGCCGCACCAACAGCCTGAAGATCTCGATCGCCGGCTCCGGCGACGTGAAGACCAAGGGGCTGGCCGCCGACGAGGTCAGGGTCAGCATCGCCGGCAGCGGTGATGCGTCGGTGCAGGCCGTCAAGTCGCTGCACGTGTCCATCGCCGGCTCCGGCGACGTGGCCTACGTCGGCTCGCCCGAGATCAGCACCTCGGTCGTCGGCGGCGGTCGCGTCAAGAAGCTGGATCAATAAGAGCGCGCGCGGCGGGGTTGGTAAGCTCGCGGGGATTCAAAGATCCCCTCCAACTACCAACCTCCGCAACATGAACGTCTTGCGCTTCTCCGATCTCGTCGCCGCCGGCCAGGCCAGCGGCCGCCGCGTGTTCATCCGTGCCGACCTGAACGTCCCGCAGGACGACGCTGGCAACATCACCGAAGACACCCGCATCCGCGCCTCGATCCCCTGTATCGAGCTGGCGCTGAAGGCTGGCGCGGCGGTGATGGTCACCTCGCACCTGGGCCGCCCGACCGAGGGCGAGTTCAAGCCCGAGGATTCGCTGGCGCCGGTCGCCAAGCGCATGGGCGAGCTGCTGGGCCGCGAGGTGCCGGTCGTCTCCAACTGGGTCGACGGCGTGACCGTGGAGCCCGGCAGCCTGGTGCTGCTGGAGAACTGCCGCGTCAACAAGGGCGAGAAGAAGAACAGCGAGGAACTGGCCCGCAAGATGGCGCAGCTCTGCGACATCTACGTCAACGACGCCTTCGGTACCGCCCACCGCGCCGAGGGCACGACCTACGGCATCGCCCAGTTCGCCAAGATCGCCTGTGCCGGCCCGCTGCTGGCGGCCGAGATCGATGCGATCACGAAGGCGCTTGCCGCGCCGAAGCGGCCGCTGGTGGCAATCGTCGCCGGCTCCAAGGTTTCGACCAAGCTGACGATCTTGAAGTCCCTGTCCGAGAAGGTCGACGGCCTGATCGTCGGCGGCGGCATCGCCAACACCTTCATGCTGGCGGCGGGCCTGTCCATCGGCAAGTCGCTGGCCGAGGCCGACCTGGTCGGCGAGGCCAAGGCAGTGATCGATGCGATGAAGGCCCGCGGCGCGGCGGTGCCGATTCCGGTCGACGTCGTCACGGCGAAGCGGTTTGCTGCGGACGCGGAGGCTGTCGTGAAGGCGGCCGATCAAGTGGCCGAAGACGACCTGATCCTCGACATCGGCCCCAAGACCGCCGCCATCCTGGCCGAGCAGTTGAAGGCTGCCGGCACCATCGTGTGGAACGGCCCGGTCGGCGTCTTCGAGTTCGATGCCTTCGGCCACGGCACCGAGGCGATTGCCCGCGCCATCGCTGCTTCCAGCGCCTTCAGCATCGCCGGCGGTGGCGACACGCTGGCGGCCATTGCCAAGTACGGCATCGAGAAGGACGTCAGCTACATCTCCACCGGCGGCGGCGCCTTCCTCGAAGTGCTGGAAGGCAAGAAGCTGCCGGCACTGGAGATCCTCGAGAAACGCGCCGCTGGCTGATCCTCATATGAGTCATCGCTAGCAAATGAGTCAGCCTATGAGCTGCATGCGATCTTTGCATGCAGGTCAAGGCTGATTGCACGATTTGACTCGTCATCGATGCACTCCCGGGAGTAACCTGCCGCTCCCCGAGATGTATCGATGATGGAGTTCCCGATGAGCAGTAGTCACCCGGCCGACAATCTTTCTCCGGCTGAAGCAGCCCTGCGTGACGCAGCGCTCGAATACCACCGCAGTCCCACGCGCGGCAAGATCTCGGTCACGCCGACCAAGGCCCTGGTCAACCAGCGCGACCTGTCGCTCGCCTACTCTCCCGGTGTCGCCTATGCCTGCCTCGCGATCGAGCAGGATCCGAGCCTGGCGGCCGACTACACCTCGCGCGCCAACCTCGTCGGCGTGATCACCAACGGCACCGCCGTGCTGGGCCTGGGCGACATCGGCCCGCTGGCCGGCAAGCCGGTGATGGAGGGCAAGGGCTGCCTGTTCAAGAAGTTCGCCGGCATCGACGTGTTCGACATCGAACTGGCCGAGCGCGATCCGGACAAGCTGGTCGAGATCATCGCCGCGATGGAGCCGACCTTGGGCGGCGTCAACCTCGAGGACATCAAGGCGCCCGAGTGCTTCTACATCGAGAAGAAGCTGCGCGAGCGCATGAACATCCCCGTCTTCCATGACGACCAGCACGGCACGGCCATCATCTCCAGCGCCGCGCTGCTGAACGGGCTGGAGCTGGTGGGCAAGGACATCGGCCAGGTGAAGGTGGCCGTTTCCGGTGCCGGCGCCGCGGCGATTGCCTGCCTGGACGTGATGGTGGGCCTGGGCGTCCGGCGCGAGAACATCTTCGTCTGCGATTCGAAGGGCGTGATCCACGATGGCCGCGAAGATGCGAAGGCGGGCAAGCTCGACGAGAGCAAGCAGCGCTATTGCCAGAAGACCAGCGCCCGTACATTGGCCGATGTGGTCGACGGCGCCGACGTCTTCCTCGGCTGCTCCGCCGCCGGCGTGCTGACGGCCACGATGGTCAAGACGATGGCCACGCAGCCTATCATCCTGGCGCTCGCCAACCCCGAGCCCGAGATCCGCCCCGAACTGGCGAAGGAAGCGCGGCCCGACTGCATCATCGCCACCGGCCGCTCGGACTATCCGAACCAGGTCAACAACGTCCTCTGCTTCCCCTACATCTTCCGCGGCGCGCTGGACTGCGGTGCGACCAAGATCACCGAGGCGATGAAGCTGGCCTGCGTGCGCGAGATCGCCGCGCTGGCCAAGGCCGAAACGAGCGACGAGGTCGCCGCCGCCTACGCAGGCAAGGAACTCGTCTTCGGCCCCGACTACCTGATCCCCACGCCCTTCGACGCGCGCCTGATCCTGCGCATCGCGCCGGCCGTGGCCAAGGCGGCCGAAGAGTCCGGCGTGGCCACGCGCCCGATCCAGGACCTCGACGCCTATCGCCATGAACTCGGCCGCTTCGTCTACCAGACCGGCATGTTCATGCGCCCGGTCTTCGATGCCGCCAAAGCCAATCCGGCGCGCGTGATCTACGCCGAGGGCGAGGACGAGCGCGTGCTGCGCGCGGTGCAGGTGGCGCTGGACGAAGGCCTGGTGAAGCCGACGCTGATCGGCCGCCCCGACGTGATCGAGATGCGCATCCAGCGCGCCGGCCTGCGCCTGAAGCTGGGCGACAACGTGGCCGTGATCGACCCGAACAACGACTCGCGCTTCCGCCAATACTGGGAGGCTTACCACCACCTGCTGGGCCGCGAGGGCGTGACGCCGGAGATGGCCAAGGCGGTCGTGCGGCGCTCGAACACGACGATCGGCTCGCTGGCCATCAAGCTCGGCGACGCGGACGCGATGATCTGCGGCATGGTCGGCCGCTTCGACGGCCATCTGGAGCATGTGCAGCAGATCATCGGCCTGAAGCCCGGCGCACGCTGCCTGGCGACGATGAATGGCGTCATCCTGGAGAAGCAGACGCTGTTCCTTACCGACACCTTCGTCAACGAGTCGCCCGATGCCGAGGAACTCGCCGCCATCGCCACGATGGCGGCGCAGGAACTGCAGCGCTTCGGCCTGCCGCCCAAGGTGGCCTTCGTCTCGCATTCGATGTTCGGCTCCAGCAAGAGGCCGTCGGCCGTGAAGATGCGCCGCGCGCACGAACTGTTCGCCGCAGCGCACCCGGAGATCGAGAGCGAGGGCGAGATGCACGGCGACGCCGCGCTCAGCGAATCGGTGCGCAACACCTTCCTGCCGCAGAGTCGCCTGCAGGGTTCGGCCAACCTGCTGGTGCTGCCGACCTTGGACAGCGCCAACATCCTGTTCAACGTGCTGAAGATCAGCGCGGGCCAGGGTGTGACGATCGGCCCGATCCTGCTCGGCGCGGCGGCGCCAGTGCACATCCTGACCCCGTCGGCCACCGTGCGGCGCATCGTCAACATGACGGCGTTGGCCGTGGCCGACGTTCGTGCGGCGCCGTAACTCGCTGAAACCCGTATTGGCCGCGTTTTGCGGCCTATGATCACTTTCGCCTGTAACCAAATTCCATCGAGAGACAAGCCATGAAACGCGCCACCAAGATCGTCGCCACCCTCGGTCCGGCCTCGTCTTCGCCCGAGGTGCTGGAGCGCATGATCCGCGCCGGCGTCGATGTGGTGCGCCTGAACTTCTCGCACGGCACGGCGCAGGACCACATCGACCGCGCAGCGCTGGTCCGCTCGACGGCCCGCGCGGCCGGCCGGCAGGTGGCCATCATGGCCGACCTGCAGGGCCCGAAGATCCGCGTCGGCAAGTTCGAGAACGGCAAGATCGAGCTGATTCCCGGCACGCCCTTCCTGCTCGACGCCGACCGCACCGAACTCGGCAACGAGGACATCGTCGGCCTCGACTACAAGGAGCTGCCGCGCGACGTGAAGCCGGGCGACGTGCTGCTGCTGAACGACGGCCTGCTGGTGCTGACGGTGGACGTCGTGCGCGGCAGCGTCGTGCACACGACGGTCAAGATCGGCGGCATCCTGTCCAACAACAAGGGCATCAACAAGCAGGGCGGCGGCCTCACCGCGCCGGCGCTGACCGCCAAGGACATGGATGACATCAAGACCGCGATGAGCTTCCAGTGCGAGTACCTGGCGATCAGCTTCCCGAAGAACGCGACCGATATGGAAATGGCCCGCCAGCTCGCCAACGTGGCCGGCGAGCCCTACCGCCACAAGCCCGCGCTGATCGCCAAGATCGAGCGCGTGGAGGCGATCCCGAACCTCGAGAACATCCTGCGCGCCAGCGACGGCATCATGGTCGCCCGCGGCGACCTGGCCATCGAGGTCGGCAATGCCGCGGTGCCGGCGCTGCAGAAGCGCATGATCAAGATGGCGCGCGAGCTGGACAAGATCTCGATCACCGCCACGCAAATGATGGAGTCGATGATCGTCAACCCGGTGCCCACGCGCGCCGAGGTGTCCGACGTCGCCAACGCCGTGCTCGACGGCACCGATGCCGTGATGCTCAGCGCCGAGTCCGCCGCCGGCCGCTATCCGGTGGAGACCATCGAGCAGATGGCGGCCATCGTCGTCGAGGCGGAACGCCACGAGATCGACACGCTGGACACCGATTTCACCGGCCGCCAGTTCGGTCGCATCGACCAGTCGATCGCGATGGGCGCGCTGTTCACCGCCTACCACCTCGGCTGCAAGGCCATCGTCGCGCTGACGGAGTCGGGCTCCACCGCGCTGTGGATGAGCCGTCACCTGATCAAGACGCCGATCTTCGCGCTGACCAGCAAGGAGTTCAGCCTGCGCCGCATGTGCCTGTACCGCAACGTGCAGCCACTGCTGATGCCCAACTTCGACGACCGCGACTCCGCGCTCACCGCGGCGGAAAAGCTGCTGGTGGAGCAGGGTGTGCTGAAGCCGGGCGACACCTACGCGATCACCTGCGGCGAGCCGATGGGCTACCCGGGCGGCACCAACATGCTCAAGGTCTGCCGCGTGGGGTGAGCCCCTCGCCCAGCCCCGCCGCGCTGAACGCGGGCGGGTCTGGTCGGTCCCCCGAGGGGACGGCGATGCTCGGCGGATCGACCGCCTCGCACATCGCCAGTTGGCCGGCTTGGGGCGGCCCGGCGCTCGGCCCGGATCAAGACTGGGCGGCAGTCTGAGCCTGCTTCACCAGCGCCGCGATCCGTGGCGTCATATTCGTCGGCTGCAGTTCCACGTTCCGGTGCGCCCGCGCGAACACGCGGAACAGCTCGTCGGTGAACGCATGGCCGACGTCGACGACACCCTCGAAGCTCAGCTCCGCGCGCTGGAAGGTTTCCAGCCGCGCCGCCACGCGCCGCGCCTGCGCGCGTGAGTCCAGCGGCTGGCCCGGGCCCGCGAGCATCTGCAGGTTGATGACCGTGCGGTCGAAGTCCACGCCGCTGCCGTCCAGGCTCCAGGCTTCCAGCACCTGGTCCAGCGTGCGCGTCGTGTCCAGCGCGATCGCCATATAGATCGAACTGCCCTGGCGCGGCAGCGGCTTAGATCCCTTCTTCCAGCCGCCGGACTCCCAGGCGCGCCGGTGGAAGGCCGTGTTGTTGGCGTGGATGTCGAATACGTCGGCCAACTGCGAGCTGAAGAACAGGCCGCGGCCGGTGTGGGCCTGCGGCTGGCTGGTCAGGCGCCCCTTGCTGAGCTCCAGCATCGCGTGCTGCGCGTCCGGCAGGCGGAAGGCCTCGCAGATCCGGTCGAACACGCCGCAGCCGTCGTCCGACACCAGCAACTGCGCATGGCTGGGCGTCTGCCGCAGCGAGACGGTGACGCTGGTGCCGCCGCTGTGGTCGGCCGCGTTGTTGACCAGCTCGGTGAAGCCGTGCTGGACCATCCGCGCTACGTGCCGCGGCAGTTCGAAATGCGGCGCGAAGTCGCGCTGCCATGGCAGGTCTTCCTGCAGGCCGAAGAGCGTGTAGCTGCGCGCCACCTGGCGCAGCGCACCGGGGCCGTAGACTGGCCGCTGGCTGCTGCCGGAGCGCAGCAGCCAGCCGGTGTCGACGAGGCGTCGCAGCGCGGCCTGGCAGGCGCGGCGGCTGGCACCGGTGCGTTCCTCGAGGTGCCCGGCGAGATCGTGCGAATGCTCGTTCGCGGCTGCGCTGATCCAGAGCGTTAGGTGGTCGAACGAGAGACGTGTCATGAGGCCAGGAGCCTAATGGCTGGGCCGGAGCGGCGCAATCGAGAGCCTCCGCTCCTCTAGAATCGTGCGAGTTACGGCGTGGTTACATCGTTCCAAGCGCAAAGTTTGGCGGTAGGCTGCGCCGAGGAAGATTCCCAACTTCACCGGAGACTCTCTCATGGCTCTCGTCTCGATGCGCCAGCTGCTGGACCATGCCGCCGAACACGGCTACGGCATCCCGGCCTTCAACGTCAACAACCTCGAGCAGGTGCAGGCCGTGATGGCCGCCGCCGACGAGGTCAACGCCCCGGTGATCCTGCAGGCCAGCGCCGGCGCCCGCAAGTACGCCGGCGAGGCCTTCATCAAGCACCTGATCCAGGCCGCGGTCGAGGCCTATCCGCACATTCCGCTGGTGATGCACCAGGACCACGGCCAGACGCCGGCGATCTGCCAGGGCGCGATCGACCTGGGCTTCGGCTCGGTGATGATGGATGGCTCGCTGCAGGCCGACGGCAAGACGCCCGCGTCCTTCGACTACAACGTCGACGTGACCCGCAAGGTCGTCGACATGGCGCACAAGGTCGGCGTCACCGTCGAGGGCGAGCTGGGCTGCCTCGGCAACCTGGAAACCGGCGAGGCCGGCGAGGAAGACGGCATCGGCGCCGAAGGCAAGCTGGACCACAGCCAGATGCTGACCGACCCCGAGGAGGCCGCCGTCTTCGTCAAGGCCACGCAGCTCGACGCGCTGGCCATTGCCATCGGCACCAGCCACGGCGCCTACAAGTTCTCGCGCAAGCCCACCGGCGACATCCTGGCCATCGGCCGCGTCAAGGAAATCCACAAGCGCATTCCGAACACCCACCTGGTGATGCACGGCTCGTCCAGCGTGCCGCAGGAACTGCTGGCCGTCATCAACCAGTACGGCGGCAAGATGAAGGAAACCTTCGGCGTGCCGGTCGAGGAGATCCAGGAAGCGATCAAGCACGGCGTGCGCAAGATCAATATCGACACCGACATCCGCCTGGCGATGACCGGCGCGGTGCGCAAGTTCCTGTTCGAGAACCCCGACAAGTTCGACGCCCGCGAATGGCTGAAGCCGGCCCGCGAAGCGGCCAAGCTGGTCTGCAAGCAGCGCTACCAGGAGTTCGGCTGCGAGGGCCAGGCGCGCAAGATCCAGGCGCGCACGCTGGTCGACATTGCCGCCGCGTATGCGCGGGGCGAGCTGGCTCAGGTCGTTCAGTAGGCGAAAATACGTCCCGAACCGCAGCCCGCTTCGGCGGGCTTTCTTCTTTCTCCGCCGCTGGAACCGCCATGACCGCCGCCCTGCTGAACTCCTCGCTTACCTCTCTGCCCCTGATCGCCCGCGGCAAGGTGCGCGAAAACTACGCGGTCGGCGACGACCGCATCCTGATGGTTGCGAGCGACCGGCTGTCGGCCTTCGACGTGATCATGGGCGAGCCGATCCCCGGCAAGGGGGCGCTGCTGACGCAGATGGCGCTGTTCTGGTTCGACAAGCTCGACGGCATCGTCCCGAACCACCTGACCGGCGACGACCCGCTGTCGGTCGTCTCCACCGAAGCCGAGAGGGCCCAGGTCAAGGACCGCTCGATGCTGGTCAAGCGGCTGAAGCCCTTGCCGGTCGAGGCGGTGGTACGCGGCTACCTGGCCGGCAGCGGCTGGGCCGAGTACCAGAAGAGCGGCGAGGTCTGCGGCGTCAAGCTGCCCGCCGGCCTGCGGAACGCCAGCAAGCTGCCCGAGCCGATCTTCACGCCGGCCACCAAGGCCGAGATGGGTGACCACGACGAAAACATCTCGTTCGAGAAGATGGTCGACATCATCGGCACCGACCTGGCCACCCGCGTGCGCGACATCGCGATCCAGCTGTACCGCCGCGCCGCCGATTTCGCGCTGACCAAGGGCATCATCATCGCCGACACGAAGTTCGAGTTCGGGCTGGACGCCGACGGCACGCTGACCTTGATGGACGAGGTGCTGACGCCCGATTCCTCGCGCTACTGGCCGGTGGAGAGCTACGCCGTCGGCAGCAACCCGCCCAGCTACGACAAGCAGTTCGTGCGCGACTGGCTGGAGCAAGCCACGGTGGACGGCAAGCCCTGGGGCAAGACCGCGCCAGCGCCGGCGCTACCGCAACCAGTGATCGCGAAGACGGCCGCGAAGTACCAGGAGGCGCTGGAGCGCCTCACCAAGTGAGCCTCTAGAACAAGGCCATGCTCAGCTTGCGGCGGTACTGGTCGATGACCGGATCGCTCTGCGGCACGACGGCCTTGCCCGCCACCTCGACCTTGCCCTTGGCGGCCTCGGCCGCCTGCGCCTTCGGCGCCGGCTTGGTCAGCAGTTCCAGGATGGCGACGTAGAGCTTGCGCGCGGCTTCGCCGTTCCAGGCCTTGTCGCGCATGATGATCTCGAGCAGCTCGTCCATCGCTTCGGTGAAGCGGCCAATCGCCATCAGGCCCTGGGCCAGTGCGAAGCGGGATTCGAAGTCGCGCTTGTTGGCGGCGACGGCGGCCTGCAGCGCCGCCCCGTCCAGGCCGGCGGCGGCACGCTCGGAGGCCACCAGCCAGGCGGCCAGCGCGGCGAAACGCGCATGCGGCGTGATCGTGTCCGCGGCCTGCGCGGCGACCGGCGCGAATGCGGCCTGCGCCTCGGGCAGCAGGCGCATTTCCAGCAGCGCCTTCACGTAGTCGAAGCGGGCCGTCTCGTTGCCGGGATCGGTCTCGACGGCCTGGGCTAGGCGGTCGAGCGCTGCCTCCAGGTCGCCCGAGGCGGCCAGGTCCTCGGCGGCGGCCAGGTCTTCCTCGGCTTCCAGCATCTCGCCGGTCGGCACATGCTTGTCGAGGAACTCGCGGATCTGCGCCTCGGGGATCGCGCCGACGAAGCCGTCCACCGGCTGGCCGCCCGAGAACATCACGCAGAACGGGATGCTGCGCACGCCGAACATCTGCGAGAGCTGCGTCGAGATTTCCGGCACCTCGTCGGCGTTCAGCTTGGCGAGCTTGAAGCGGCCGGCGTAAGCCGTCTCCAGCTTCTCCAGGATCGGGCCCAGCGTGCGGCAGGGTCCGCACCAGGGTGCCCAGATGTCCAGCAGCACGGGCGTGTTCAGCGAGGCCTGGATCAGCTCGGCTTCGAAATTCTGGAGGGTGATGTCGATCATGGTTCTCGGTGCGGCGGGTCGGAATCGGGGGAGGTGGCGCTGGCCGCCTACAATTCAAGGCTTTCCAGCCCGTGGGTGTCGGACTTTGCCAACAGCAGCTTCTCCTCTCGTCGGCGTGGTGATGGGTTCCAGCAGTGACTGGGAAACCATGAAGCACGCGACCGACATTCTGACCGAGTTCGGTGTCGCCTTCGAGGCGCAGGTCGTCTCCGCGCACCGGATGCCCGACGAGATGTTCCGTTATGCCGAAAGCGCTGCCGAGCGGGGCCTGAAGGCCATCATCGCCGGCGCCGGCGGCGCTGCCCACCTGCCCGGCATGCTGGCCGCCAAGACGCTGGTGCCCGTGCTGGGCGTGCCGGTGGCGAGCCGCCACCTGCAGGGCGTCGATTCGCTGCACTCGATCGTCCAGATGCCCAAGGGCATCCCGGTGGCCACCTTCGCGATCGGCACCGCCGGCGCCGGCAATGCCGCGCTGTTCGCGGTGGCGATGCTGGCGGGCGAGGATGCGGCGCTGCGCGAGCGCCTGGCAGCCTACCGCGTGCGCCAGACCGAGCATGCCCGCGGCATGACCAAGGACCTGGTCTGATGGCCGTGGTGACCAGGCTGCCGACGAAGCTGCCGGGCGAGGCGACGCTGGGCGTGATGGGCGGCGGCCAACTGGGCCGCATGTTCGTCCATGCCGCCCAGGCGCTCGGCTATCGCACCGTGGTGCTGGACCCGGATCCGCAGAGCCCGGCCGGGCTCGTCGCCCACGAACACATCCGCGCCGACTACCTCGATGCCACCGGCCTCGCGCGGCTGGCCGAGCAGTGCGACGCGATCACCACCGAATTCGAGAACGTACCCGCCCAGGCCTTGAACACCCTGGCGGAGCGTCGCTTCGTCGCCCCGTCGGGTGCCGCCGTGGCGGTCTGCCAGGACCGCGCCGACGAGAAGGCCCACTTCACCGCCAGCGGCGTCGCCTGCGCGCCGCATGCGGTGATCCGCACCCAGGCGGACCTGGACGCCGTGCCCGACACGCTGCTGCCCGGCATCCTGAAGACCGCCCGCATGGGCTACGACGGCAAGGGCCAGCAGCGCGTCAAGACCCGCGCCGAGCTGGCGGCGGCCTGGGAGGCGCTGAAGCGCGTTCCCTGCGTGCTGGAGCAGATGCTGCCCTTGCAGCTGGAGCTGAGCGTGATCGTGGCGCGCGGTGCCGACGGCCAGGTGGTCCGGTTCCCGGTCCAGCAGAACCTGCATCGCGACGGCATCCTGGCCGTCACGCAGGTGCCGGCGCCCGACGTCAGCGAGGCGATGCAGGTTGAGGCCGGCGCTGCGGCGGCGCGCATCGCCGCCTCGATGGCCTACGTCGGCGTGCTCTGCGTCGAGTTCTTCGTGCTGCGGGACGGCCGCCTCGTCGTCAACGAGATGGCGCCGCGCCCGCACAATTCCGGCCACTACTCGATGGACGCCTGCGACGTCTCGCAGTTCGAGGCGCAGGTCCGCGCGATGGCCGGCCTGCCGCTGCGTATGCCGCGCCTGCATTCGGCCGCTGTGATGCTGAACCTGCTCGGCGACCTGTGGTTCGAGGGAGCCCAGGAGCGCACGCCGGCGTGGGACCGCGTGCTCGCGCTGCCCGGCACGCACCTGCACCTCTACGGCAAGACCGAGGCGCGCCGCGGCCGCAAGATGGGGCACCTGAACATCACCGCGGCGACGCCGGCCGAGGCCTTGCGCATCGCCGCCGAGGCGGCGGCGATCCTCGGCCTGCCCGCACCGACCGCCGCATAACCATGCTTCTCGACGGACGGGATCCGCAAGCGATCGCCCAGGCCGCCCGCGCGTTGGCCGCTGGGGAACTGGTCGCGCTGCCCACCGAGACCGTCTACGGCCTCGGCGCCCGCGCCGACCGGGACGCGGCGGTGGCGAAGATCTTCGCCGCCAAGGGCCGGCCGGCCGACCATCCGCTGATCGTCCACGTGCTCGATGCCGCCGACGCCGCGCGCTTCGCCTCGGAGCTGCCTGAGATCGCCCAGCGCCTGATGGCGGCCTTCTGGCCCGGGCCGATGACGGTGATCGTGCCGCGCGCGCCGGCCATGGCCGCGGCCGCCGCCGGTGGCCAGTCCAGCATCGGCCTGCGCTGCCCGGCCCACCCGGTGGCGCGTGCGCTGCTGGCCGCCGCGCGTGCCGAGGGCGTGCTGGGTGTGGCCGCGCCGAGTGCGAACCGCTTCGGTCGCGTCAGCCCGACGCAGGCGCGCCACGTCGCCGATGAATTCGAGGCGGGCCTGATCGTGCTGGACGGCGGCGAGTGCGAGGTCGGCATCGAATCGACGATCGTCGACTGCAGCCGCGGGCGTCCGGTGCTGCTGCGCCCCGGCGTGCTGACGCCGGCGCAGATCGAGGCCGTGCTGGGCGAACCGCTGCTGGCGCCCGACGCCACCGCGCCGCGCGCCTCGGGCACCTTGGCCGCGCACTACGCACCGCGCGCCGTCGTGCGCTTGTTCGATGCGGGTGGGGCGCTGAACGCCCCGAAACAAACCGGCCCGACGCTGGCGGTATATTCCCGCACTGCCGAAGCCGGCCCGGCCGATGCGGCGCTGCGCCGGCGGATGCCGGCCGAGGCCCGCGCCGCGGCGCACGAGTTGTTTGCGGTGCTGCGCGAGCTGGACGAGGCCGGTGCTGCCGAGATCTGGATCGAGCGGCCGCCGCCCGGCAGCGAATGGGATGGCGTCCGTGATCGCCTGTCCCGCGCTGCTGCGGCGTTCGAGTTGGAGTGATATTGGAGTGTTCATGAAGAGTTTCAGCGGCGCGAGCCGATTGCTGGCCGCGTTTGCCCTGGCCGTCCTGATGAGCGCCTGCGGCGGCGGCAGCAGCCAGATCGACCCGTTCCGGCCGACCCGCATCATCAGCTTCGGCGACGAGACCAGCGCCATCACCGCCACCGGCCAGAAGTACACGGTCAACGGCGTGGACCCGACGACCAAGCTGCAGGCCTGCCAGATCAACCCGAACTGGGTGCAGATCCTGGCGACGGCCTTCCAGCTCGTCTTCCCGCAGTGCAACCCCGATCACATCGCGCTGCCGCAGGGCCTGATGTACGCGCAGGCCGGCGCCACCGTGGACGACCTGGCCACGCAGATCGACCGGCACCTGGCGGTCAGCAACTTCTCGTCGAAGGACCTGGTGACCGTACTGGTCGGCACCAACGACGTGCTGGCCCTGTACAAGCAGTACCCGGGCCAGAGCGAGGACTCCCTGGTCACGCAGGCCAAGCAGCTGGGCATCGCGGTGGCGGACCAGGTCAACCGCGTCGCCAATCAGGACGGCCGGGTGATCGTGTCGACGCTGCCGGACCTCGGCTACACGCCTTTCGCACTGAAGGAGCAGTCGACCAAGTTCGACATCGACCGCGCCAAGCTGCTCAGCGAGCTGAGCAATGCCTTCAACGTCGCGATGCGCCTGCAACTGATCAACGACGGCCGCATGATCGGCCTGGTGCTGCTGGACGAATCGGTGCAGACGGCCGCCAAGTTCCCGAGCGCTTTCGCGCTGAGCGACGTGACGGACCCAGCCTGCCTGACGACCGTCTCGCCGGTCAATTGCAACGAGAACACGCTGGTCGTCAATGCCACCGGCACCACCTGGCTGTGGGCCACCGACACGCTGCTCAGCGCGATCGGCCAGTCGCGCCTCGGCTCGCTGGCGCAGACGCGGGCACAGAACAACCCGTTCTGACGCAGCGCGTCCGGTCTTCCACCAACCCGGCCGCGGCCGGGTTTTTTATCGTTCCCACTACCCCCCGCTACACTTCCTCGATGACTGTTCTCCTGGCCTTCGACAGCTCGACGGAATCCATGGCGCTGGCCCTGGTGATGTCGTCCGGCGAGAGCATCGTGGTCGATGCCGAAGGCGGTCCGCAGGCCTCGGCGCGCCTGGTGCCCGAGGCGCTGGCGCTGCTGGCCCGGGCGGGCCTGACGCTGGCCGAGGTGGACGCGATCGGCTTCGGCCGCGGGCCCGGCGCCTTCACCGGCCTGCGCACCGCCTGCGCGGTGGCCCAGGGCCTGGCCTTCGGCGCCGGCAAGCCGGTGCTGTCGCTGGACAGCCTGATGCTGGTGGCCGAGGACGCGCGCCAGCAGGCCGCGGCCGCCGGCGATCCGCTGGCGGGCAGCGTCTGGGTCGCGATGGACGCGCGGATGGGCGAGATCTACGCCGGCGCTTACCGACTCGCCGGCGAACGCTGGGTCACCGATACCGAGCCGGGGCTGTACGCGCCCGCCACGCTGCTGGCGCAGTGGGGCGAGCCCGGTGCCATCGCCGGCTCGGCGCTGACGGCCTTCGAAGGCCAGCTCGGCCTGGCCGGCCGTGCAGTGCGCTGCTGGCCCCAGGCAGCCTCGCGCGGCCGCGCGCTCGCGGTGCTGGCCCAGCAGGCGTGGGCGGCCGGCGCCTTGCTGGACCCGGCCGAGGCGATGCCGGTGTACGTGCGCGACAAGGTCGCGCAGACGACGCAGGAGCGTCTGGAAGCGCGTTCGGCGCTGAGTGCGTCGTCATGAGTGCCGTTGCGCCATCCCGGCCCGCGCTGGGGCCGGGTGTCCAGTTGAGCCGGCTGCTGGCGGTCGACGTGCCCGAGGTGATGGCCATCGAGACGCGCGCCTACCTGGTGCCCTGGTCGGCCGGCAACTTCATCGACTCGCTGGCCGCGGGCTACCTGGCCTACGCGCTGCGGGATGAGAACACCGGCGAGCTGGTCGGCTACTTCCTCGCGATGAAGGGCGTCGAGGAAATGCACCTCTTGAACATCACGGTCCAGACCGAGCGCCAGGGCCAGGGCCTGGCCCGGCTGATGCTCGACAAGCTGTGCGAGGTCTGCCGCAGCGAATCCTGCCCGCAGCTGTGGCTGGAGGTGCGCGTCAGCAACGAGCGGGCTCGGGCGGTCTATGCGCGCTACGGCTTCGCCGAGGTCGGCCTGCGCAAGCGCTACTACCCGATGCCGGGCGGCGCGCGCGAGGATGCGGTGCTGATGAGCCTGGGTGTGCCCGCATGAGCTGGGACAAGCGCCAGACCGCGATGCTGCGGGCGATGGGACTGCGGGTCTGGAGCCCGCCGCTGCCGCGGCCGGTCGAGGAAGCCGATGTCGCAACGATGGCGGCGCCGGAGCCGGAGCCTGCGGTGGCCCCGGTACGCGTCGTCGCGGCGCTGTCGCCGCAACTGCTGCGCCAGGCCGCCCCGCCAGCCATCGAGACCGATGAGCGCAGCCATGCGATCGGCCGGATGGACTGGGATGAATTGCGCGACAGCGTCGCCCAATGCCGCGCCTGCGGCCTGTGCGAGAGCCGCAAGAACACCGTCTTCGGCGTCGGCAACACCCGCGCGCACTGGATGATCGTCGGCGAGGCGCCCGGCGAGAACGAGGACCTGCAGGGCGAGCCCTTCGTCGGTCAGGCCGGCAAGCTGCTGGACAACATGCTGCGGGCGCTGGGCCTCTCGCGCAGCGAAGGGCCGCCGGAGCAGCAGGTCTACATCGCCAACACGCTGAAGTGTCGCCCGCCGCGCAATCGCAACCCGGAGCCGTCCGAGCTGGCGCAGTGCGAGCCCTATCTCGATCGCCAGATCGCGCTGATCCAGCCGAAGGTGATCCTTGCGATGGGCCGCTTCGCCGTCCAGTCGCTGCTGCGCAGCAGCGACGCGATCGGCAGGCTGCGCGGTCGCGTCCACCAGTACCAGGGCGTGCCGCTGGTCGTCACCTATCACCCGGCCTACCTGCTGCGCAACCTGCCCGACAAGGCGCGCGCCTGGGAAGACCTCTGCCTCGCCCGTGAAGCCTTGGCATCGTCCTCATGACCAGTCCGCTCGACCAGCAGATGCACCAGGCGATCGCCGACGCCGGCGGCTGGCTGCCCTTCGACCGCTTCATGTCGCTGGCGCTGTACGCGCCCGGCCTCGGCTACTACGCGAACGCGCGGCAGAAGTTCGGCCTGTGGCCTGCCCCCAGGGCCGGACAAGTCCGGCCCGCCCCCCGCGGGGGTTCAAGCGGACCGGCGGAGCCGGATCCGCCTGAGCCGGACTCCGGCTCCGACTTCGTCACCGCGCCCGAACTGTCGCCGCTGTTCGGCGAGGCGCTGGCCGTGCAGGTCGGCCAGGCGCTGGAGGCGACGCAGACCGACGAGGTCTGGGAGTTCGGTGCCGGCACCGGCGCGCTGGCGGCCCAGCTGCTGGAGGCGCTGGGCGACCGGATCCGGCGCTATGTGATCGTCGACCTGTCTGGCAGCCTGCGCCAGCGCCAGGCCGAGAAGCTGGCGCCGTGGCGCGCGAAGATCGAGTGGCTGGACCAGTTGCCGGCGAGCTTCGACGGCGTCGTCGTCGGCAACGAGGTGCTGGACGCGATGCCGGTGCAGCTGCTGCACTTCGATGGCATGCAGTGGCTGGAACGCGGCGTCGTCAGCGCGGCCGACGGGCGCCTCGCGTACGCGGACCGGCCCACGGCGCTGCGCCCACCCGAGGCCGCGGGTGAGGCGATGCCGCCCGGCAGCGTCACCGAGATCCACCCGCAGGCCGAGGCCTTCGTCCGCACGCTGGCCACGAAGTTGGCGCGCGGCGCGATCTTCCTGATCGACTATGGCTTCCCCGAGGCCGAGTACTACCACCCGCAGCGCCATGGCGGCACGCTGATGTGCCACCACCTGCACCAAAGCGATCCCGACCCGCTGGTGCAACTGGGCGAGAAGGACATCACCGCGCACGTCAATTTCACCGGTGTCGCGCTGGCCGGCCAGGATGCGGGCCTGACGGTGCTGGGCTACACCAGCCAGGCCAATTTCCTGATCAACTGCGGCATCGTCGACATGCTGTGCCACGCGACCTTGCCGCAGCGCGCGATGGCGCACAAGCTGATCGCCGAGCACGAGATGGGCGAGCTGTTCAAGGTGGTGGGTTTCGCCACCGGCGAGGGCTTCGACGCCGTCGGCTTCAGCGCCGGGGACCGGTCCCACACGCTCTGACAGACCGGCGCGGCTACTCCAGCCGCGCCCGCAACTTCCCCAGCAGCGCCAGCAGCTGCGTGCATTCCTCGTCGCCGAGGCCGGCCACCGCGTCCTGGCTCAGCTTGCGCGACTGAAGCTGCAGCGCCTTCTGCACCGCCTTGCCTGCCGCGCTGACGGCCAGGCGCTGGACGCGGCGGTCGTGCTCGTCCGGCGTCGCGTCCAGCAGGCCGCGCTCGCGCAGGCCGCCGATCAGGCGTGCGATCTGCCCCTTGTCGCGGCCGGAGTGCTGCACCAGCTCGCTCTGCGTCGCGCCCGGATGGCGGGCGAAGAAGCCGAGCGCCTTGGCCTCCATGTGCGCGAGCTCGTGCGCGCCGTCCTTCAGCGCGCGGAACTGGCGCGCGCGGAACAGGTGCATCACCGAATGGATGGCCTCGATGACCTCGTCGGCCGTGGTGTCGCCGGACTGATGGTTGACAACATCAACTTGTTTGCGCATGATTGGATGACATTATCAACGATATCGAGAGATCCCGTCATGGACACCCAAAACACCCCCGTGCGCCGCGTCCAGCGCGTGCGCCATGAACTGCATCGCCGCGACGTCGAGGTCGTGCGCATCGAGCGCCCGAGCCCGCACTTCGTCGCCATCACCTTCGCGGCCGAGTCGTTGCGCGAATTCGTCTCGCTGGGCTTCGACGACCACGTCAAGTTCATGTTCGATGCTGGCGGCGGTGGTGAGCCCGTGCGGCGCGACTACACGCCGCGCTCCTGGGATCTTGCCCGCGGCGAGCTGACCCTGGAATTCGCCGTGCACGGCCACGGCGGCGCTGGCGACTGGGCGGACTGCGCTCAGCCCGGCCAGCGCGCGGTGATCGCCGGCCCGCGTGGCTCGATGATCGTGCCGACCGACTACGACTGGCACCTGCTGGTCGGCGACGCCTCGGCGCTGCCGGCGATCCACCGGCGCCTGGAGGAACTGCCCGACGGCACCCGCGCGATCGTGGTCATGCTGATGCCGGAGCCGGCCGACCGCCGCGCGATCGCCAGCCGCGCCCAGGTCGACCTGCACTGGGTCGCCAGCGACGAGGAACTGCTGGCCGCCGTGCGCGCGCTGGCGCTGCCGCCGGGCGAGGGCTTCAACTGGTGCGCCGGCGAGGCCGGGCTGATGGCCCGCCTGCGCGCCGTGCTGGTCGAGGAAAAGGGCCAGGTCAAGGAGGCGATGAAGGTCGCCGCCTACTGGAAGCCCGGCGCCGCGGATTTCCACGAGACGCTGGAAGCCTGAAAGAGTCTCACGCTAGGGCAGGGCGAATGCCGTCAGCGCGTCGCCCATCTTCGTCCCGAAGGAGCCGTGGCCGCCCGCCATGATCACGACGTACTGCTTGCCACCGACCTCGTAGGTCATCGGTGTCGCCTGGCCGCCGGCCGGCAGGCGCGCTTCCCACAGCAGATCGCCGTTGTTGGCATTGAAGGCGCGGACGTAGTTGTCCTGCGTCGCGCCGATGAACACCAAGTTGCCGGCGGTGGAGATCAGGCCGCCGAGGCCCGGCACGCCGGCCTTGATCGCCGGCAGCTCCATCAGCTTTGGCAGGCTGTCGCGGATGGTGCCCACGCGCTTGCGCCACACCACTTGGTGCGTGCCGAGGTCCACGCCCGCCACCGTCATCCACGCCGGCTGCTTGCAGGGCAGACCCAGCGGCGAGAGGAAGGCGCTGATGTTCACGCCGTAGGGCACGCCGTACATCGGCTGCACGCCTTGCTCGGTCCCGGCGCCTTTCTCGAGCTGCGGGCGGTTCGGATCGGTCGGGATCAGGCGCGACACGAAGGGCAGGCCCAGCGGGTTCATGAACGCGGCCTGGCGATCGGTGTTCACCGACATGCCGCCCCACTCGAAGATGCCCAGATTGCCGGGGAACACGAGCGTGCCGTTCTCCGACGGCGGCGTGTAGATGCCCTCGTAGTTCAGGCGGTGAAAGATCACGCGGCACATCAGCTGGTCGAAGGGCGTGGCGCCCCACATTTCCTTGTCCGTCAGCTTCTCGTGCGGGCCCATGTCGAGCGGCGAGAAGGGCTGCGTCGGCGAGTAGTGCTCGCCGCGGGTCTGCGGGCCGCGCTGCACCGTCTGCGGCACCGGCTTCTCGGTGACGGGCAGGATGGGCTTGCCGTCGCGGCGGTCCAGCACGAAGACCTGTCCGGTCTTCGTCAGCACGTAGATCGCCGGCACAGTGGCGCCGTCCGGCCGCTTCAGGTCGACCAGCGAGGGCTGCGAGGGCACGTCCATGTCCCACAGGTCGTGATGGGTCGTCTGGAAGTGCCAGATCAGCTTGCCGGTGCTGGCGTCCAGGGCCAGCATCGAGTTGGCGTAGCGCTCCTTGAGTTCGGTACGGTCGCCGCCCCAGATGTCGGGCGTGCCGACGCCGGTGGGCACGTAGACGACGTCTGTGGCCGCGTCGTAGGCCAGCGGCGCCCAGGCATTGGGCGAGTTGTGGACGAACTGCGTATCGCCGCCGGGCATCTGGTTCGGGTCCTGCGCGCCGGTGTCGAACACCCAGCGCAGCGCGCCGGTGTTGACGTCGTAGCCGCGGATCACGCCCGAGGGTTCCTTGTTCGACAGGTTGTCGGTGATCGAGCCGCCGATGACGATGGTGGAGCCGGTCACGACCGGTGGCGAGGTCGGGTTGTAGCCGCCCGGATACGGGAAGGGCATGTTGGCCTGCAGGTCGATCTGGCCGTCCTTGCCGAAATCGCTGCAGGCCTTGCCGGTGTCCGGATTGACGGCGAAGAGGCGGCCATCGTTCACCGGCAGGATCACCTTGCGCGGGCACTCGGCGGAGACGGTGCTGAGCTTCTTGTCCACGCTGGCGGCCTTGCCCGCCGTGTCGGCGCCGTCGTAGTACGACACGCCGCGGCAGGTCAGGTGCTGGAAGGTCCGGTCGGCCTTCAGCTTCGGATCGAAGCGCCACAGGCGCTTGCCGGTCGCCGGGTCCAGCGCGTCGAGGAACTGGTGCGTGGTGCAGATGAACATCCGCTCGCCGACCTTGATCGGGGTCAGCTCATTCGTCGTCTCGCCCGAGTCGTTGTCGCCCTTGAAGTCCTCGGTGTGATAGGTCCACGCGACCTGCAGCTGGCCGACGTTGCCGTCGTTGATCCGGGCCAGCGGCGAATAGCGCACGCCGGCCTGCGTGCGGCCGTAGGCTGGCCAGTCGCTGTCGGCGATACCGGCGACCGGGGCCGCCTGGGCGGGTTGCGCACGGGCGAGGCTGCCGCTGATCTCCTGCGGGTCATGGAACCAGCTGAAGCCCAGCGTCGCCAGCACGGCGACCAGGCTCAGCGAGAGTAGTCCCCTGGCCGATCCGTTGCGTGGCAAGGGGCGGCTGGCCCAGGGCAGCACCAGCCACAGGCCCAGCAGGAACCAGACGTCCAGGCGCGGCGCCAGCGCCCAGAAATCGGTGCCGGATTCCCACAGGCCCCAGACGATGGTGCCCAGCAGCAGCGCGGTGTACAGCCAGAGGCTGCTCGTCTGGCCGCGTGCATAGAGCCGGGCCACCACGGCCAGCACCACCCCGGCGACGAGGTAGTAGGGCGAGCCGCCCAAGGCGAGCAGCCATCCGCCTCCTGCAATAAAGAACAGGGCCGCCAGAACCATCACGATGATGGTGAGTGTCTTGGCGACCGACTTGATGTTTGATGGCACCTGGTTCCCCTTTTGCAATTGATGTTCGACAGGACGATTTGAAGGGCAAATTCGAGGCCTGTGCTCACCTGTCACCGGATTAATCCAGGCTCCGTATGATGGCGGGATCGTGAGCAAGACCTTCCGCCTCTTCCTGCTGCTGTTGCTGGCCGTGCTGCTGCCGGTACGCGGCGCGCTGGCAGCCGCGATGCCATGCGAGCCGGGGGCAGCCATGCAGGGCGAGACGGTCGCCATGGCGGGTGAAGGCCACCACGAGCATCACCATCATGAGGGCGCCGCGTCCTCGTCCGCGCAGGACAAGTGCAAGCACTGCGCCGCCTGCATGTTCAGCCCGATGACGGCAAGCGAAGCCGCGCTGCCGGCCGCGCCCGTGCCGCAGGGTCTGCGTTACCCGGCCTGGTCCGTGTCCGTGACGGCCTTCCTGTCGGACGGCCTGGAACGCCCTCCACGAAGCGTCTGAGCCCATGCATGGGCGGGCCTCCGCGCGAGGCTCGATCGACCGCGTGCGCGGTCAACTCAGACTTCTTTGCATCATGACCAGAATGAATCGATGGATGGCGGCGCCGTTGGCGCTCGCATGTGTATTGACGCTCTCGGGCTGTGCCTCGTTCTCGCCCGATGACGGCATGGACAAGGTTTCCACGCTGAGCCGTGAGCGTACCGGGCACGGCGTGGTGGCCCAGCGCTCGCAGGCCGATGCCGACGCGGCGGCCGCGCGCAGCGCCGAGATCCTGAAGGCGCCGCTGACGGCGGACACGGCCGTCGAACTCGCGCTCCTGAACAACGCGGGCCTGCAGGCGAGCCTGGCCGAACTGGGCATCGCCGAGGCGGAGCTGGTGCAGGCCGGGCGCCTGCGCAATCCGGTCTTCGGCTTCGGCCGGCTGGCCGGCGGTGGGGCGCTGGAGATCGACCGTTCGCTGATGTTCGACCTGCTGGGCCTGCTCTCGATGCCCGCGGCCACGAAGGTGCAACAGCAGCATTTCGAGCAGGTGCAGCTGGAGGCGGCGCAGGCGACGGTGAACCTCGCCACGCAGGCACGGCTGGCCTACTTCAACGCGCTGGCCGCGCAGGAGCTGGTGAGCTACTTCGAACAGGTGCACGACGCCGCTGATGCCGCCGCCGAGCTGGCGCGGCGGATGCAGAAGGCCGGCAATTTCAGCGCGCTGGAGCAGTTGCGCGAACAGTCCTTCCAGGCCGATGCACTCGCGGAACTCTCACGCAGCCGCCAGGCCGCGACGGCGGAGCGCGAGCGGCTGACGCGCGTGCTGGGCCTTGCGAGCTTCACGCTGCCCGAGCACTTGCCCGAGTTGCCGGCCGAGCCGATGGCACCGCAGGCTGCGGAGCAGACGGCGATCGACCGGCGCCTGGACGTGCTCGCCGCCAAGCGCCGCGCCGAAGCCAGCGCCGCTGCGCTGGGCCTGACGCGGGCAACACGCTTCGTCAACGTGCTGGAGCTGGGCTACCAGAACCGCAGCGAACGCGGCGCCACCTCGCTCGCCCAGGGCTACGAGGTCTCGCTGGAGCTGCCGCTATTCGACTTCGGCATGGCGCGCAGCGTGCGTGCCGAGGCCGTCTACCAGCAGGCGCTGCACCGCACCGCCGAGACGGCGCTGAACGCGCAGTCCGAGGTCCGCGAGGCCCATGCCGGTTACCTCAGCGCCTACACGCTCGCACGCCACTACCGCAACGAAGTGCTGCCGCTGAAGCAGCGCATCGCCGACGAGACCCTGCTCCGCTACAACGGCATGCTGGTGGGCGTGTTCGAGCTGCTGACCGATGCGCGCGAGCAGATCCGCAGCGTCGCCGCCTCGGTGCAGGCACAGCGCGATTTCTGGATCGCCGACACGCAGCTGCAGGCCGCACTCGGCGGCCGTTGAGAACCAGGACAAGGACACCATGAACGATCGCAGAAACTTCCTGCGCGGCGTGAGCGCCGGTGCGCTCGCGCTCGGCGCTACCGCCGCCAGCCGCGCCGCCTCGCTGCCCGAGGCCGTCTACCAGGCCTCCCCGCAGATGCAGCCGCCGCGCCCGCCCGAGACGGGCCGGCCCTTCCGTCCCGTCGCCACGCTGAACGGCTGGTCTCTGCCCTGGCGCATGGCCACCGGCAACGTCAAGGAATTCCACCTGGTGGCCGAGCCCGTCGTGCGCGAGCTGGCGCCCGGCATGACGGCGCGGCTGTGGGGCTACAACGGGTCCAGCCCGGGGCCGACGATCGAGGCCGTCGAGGGCGATCGGGTGCGCATCTTCGTCACCAACAAGCTGCCCGAGCACACGACCGTGCACTGGCACGGGCTCACCGTGCCCAACGGCATGGACGGCGTCGGCGGGCTGACGCAGCCGCACATTGCGCCGGGCAAGACCTTCGTCTACGAATTCCAGCTGCAGCGCGCCGGCACCTTCATGTACCACCCCCATGCCGACGAGATGGTGCAGATGGCTATGGGCATGATGGGCCTGTTCATCGTGCATCCGCGCGACCCGGGCTTCATGCGCGTGGACCGCGACTTCGCCTTCCTGCTCAACGCCTATTCGATCGAGCCGGGTGCCGCGGTGCCGCGCACCGCCGAGATGACGGACTTCAACCTCTGGACCTGGAACAGCCGCGTCTTCCCCGGCATCGACCCGCTGGTCTGCCGCACCGGCGACCGCGTGCGCGTGCGTGTGGGCAACCTGACGATGACCAACCATCCGATCCACATGCACGGCCCGCACTTCACCGTGACCGGCACCGACGGCGGCTGGGTTCCGCCCTCGGCGCGCTGGCCCGAGGTGACGACCGACATCGCCGTGGGCCAGATGCGCGCCTTCGAGTTCGAGGCCATCGCCGGCGACTGGGCCATCCATTGCCACAAGGCGCACCACACGATGAACGCGATGGGCCACCAGGTGCCCAACATGATCGGCGTCGACCAGCGCGAGCTGGCCGAGCGCATCTCGCGCCTGATCCCCGACTACATGGCGATGGGCGACAAGGGCATGTCCGACATGGGCGCGATGCGCATGCCGCTGCCCGAGAACACCTTGCCGATGATGGACGGCAAGGGACCCTTCGGGCCGCTGGAGATGGGCGGCATGTTCAGCGTGGTCAAGGTGCGCGACCGGCAGAAGCCCGGCGACTACGCGGACCCGGGCCCCTACAAGCACCCGCCCGGCACGGTCGCGTATGAGTACGAGGGCCCGATGCCCAGCGAGCCCACGCGCGCCGCCGAGCCGCCGGCGGACGAGCACAAGATGCACGTGCACAAGCCGCAAGGCCACGAAGGGCACGAGCACTGAGCGGCGCTCAGACCAGCGCCGCGATCCGCTCGCCGATCGCCAGCGCTGCGGTCAGCCCCGGCGACTCGATGCCGAACAGGTTCACGAGGCCGCCGTGGCGCTCGATCGCGAAGTCTGCCGCCGGCTCACCGGGGCCGGCGATCTTCGGCCGGATGCCGGCGTAGGCCGGCTGCAGCGCGCCGTCCGGCAGGGCCGGCCAATAGCGCCGGATCGCGGCGTAGAAGGCCTCGGCGCGGCGCGGGTCGACGCGGTAGTCGATGCGGCCCACCCACTCGACGTCGGGGCCGAAGCGCGCCTGGCCGGCCAGGTCCAGCGTCAAGTGCACGCCCAGGCCGCCGGGCTCTGGCAGCGGGTAGACGAGGCGCGAGAACGGCGCGCGACCGGCCAGTGCGAAGTAGCTGCCCTTGGCGAGCCAGGCTTGCGGCGCCGGCGTGCCGAGCGCGGCGGCGAGCCGCGGCGCATCGAGTCCCGCGGCATTGACGACCAGCGTGCGGGCCTCGATCCGCATCGACTCGGCACCGCCAACCTCCAGCGACGACTCACTGCCGCCCAGCACCGGCGCGCCGAAGGCGAGCATCCCGCCGGCGGCTTCGAAGTCGCCGCGCAAGGCCAGCATCAGCGCGTGGCCGTCGACGATGCCGGTCGCGGCGCTCTCCAACGCGGCGACGCAGCGCAGCGGCGGTTCGAGCCGCAGCGCCTCGGCCTGCGTCAACAGGCGCAGCTCCTCCACGCCGTTGGCAAGGCCGGCCGCGTGCAGCGCCTCGAGTGCGCCGAGCTGGGCCGGCTCGGTCGCCACGATCAGCTTGCCGCAGCGCCGGTGCGGCACGCCGTGCGAGGCGCAGAACTCGTAGAGCAGCTGCCGCCCGCGCACGCACAGCTGGGCCTTCAGGCTGCGCTGCGGGTAGTAGAGGCCGGCGTGGATCACCTCGCTGTTGCGCGAGCTGATGCCGGTGCCGATGGCCGTTTCGCGTTCCAGCACCAGCGTCTCCAGCCCGCGCTGGGCCAGCGCCCGCGCGACCGCCAGGCCGACGACGCCGGCACCGATGACGATCGCTTCGACCTGCTCAGCCATCCAGCGCTTTCAGCCGAGCCTGCTGCACCGCATGGCCGATGGCCGGACCCTTCTTGCCCTCGGCCAGCGCGGCGGCGCTGACGGCGCCCAGGTCCACCGCGAGGGCCGCGTCGAGGTCCTGCTGCAGTCGTTCGCGCTGCGGATAGTCGCGGTCCTCGAGGCCCAGCCGGCCGCGGGCATCGCATTCGCAGGCCCACAGCAACTGCCGGAAGCGCTCGGGCCGGCGCCAGGCATCGCAGCGCTCCAGCAGGCGCAGGCGGGCCTCGGGGCCGAAGCCGCCGCTCTGATGGACGTTCGTGTGCTCGCGGGCGACCAGCTCGGCCAGTTCTCGGCAATCGGTCGGCACGCGCCAGCGCTCGCTGACCCGGCGGGCCAGCTTCTCGCTGCGCCCCTCGTGGCCGATGTGGCGCGGCAGCACGTCCGCGGGTGTCGTGCCTTTGCCGAGGTCGTGGCACAGGCATGCGTAGCGCACGGCCAGCGGCGCCTCCTGCAGCGCGCACTGGTCCAGCACCATCAGCAGGTGGATGCCGGTATCCACCTCCGGGTGGTGCGCGGGCGGCTGCGGCACGCCGAAGAGCCGCTCCACCTCGGGCAGCAGCCGCGCCAGCGCGCCGCAGGCGCGCAGCACTTCGAGCATCCGCGAGGGCTTGTTCTCCATCAGGCCGCGCGAGAGTTCCTGCCAGACCCGTTCGGCCACCAGCGCATCGACCTCGCCTTCGTCGACCATCCGGCGCATCAGCGCCAGTGTCTCCGGTGCCACGCTGAAGTCGGCGAAGCGCGCGGCGAAGCGGGCCAGCCGCAGGATGCGCACCGGGTCCTCGGCGAAGGCCGGCGAGACGTGGCGCAAGACCCGACCCTCGAGGTCGCGCCGGCCGCCGTAGGGGTCGATGATGTTGCCGCTCGCGGCGTCCTGCGCCATCGCATTGATGGTCAGGTCGCGCCGCGCCAGGTCCTGCTCCAGCGTGATGTCCGGCGCCGCATGGAAGGCGAAGCCGTGATAGCCGCGCGCCGTCTTGCGCTCGGTCCGCGCCAGCGCGTACTCCTCGTGCGTCTCGGGGTGCAGGAAGACCGGGAAGTCTTGCCCCACCGGCGTGTAGCCGGCTGCCTGCATCGCCGCCGGATCGGCACCGACGACGACCCAGTCGCGGTCCTGGACCGGCAAGCCCAACAGGGCATCGCGGACGGCGCCGCCGACGAGATAGGATTTCATCGCATGTTCCATGCGAGCACCGTAGCATGCGTGCGATGAAACGCTTGCCGGGCCCGTTCAAGAACCTGCTGATCCGCATGAACCGTCGCCGACTGCTGCTGCAAAACACGCTGGCCACCGTGCTTGCCGGGTGGCTGCGCCCGGCCCGGGCGAAGGCGCCGGACCGGGTGATCGCGGTGCCGCTCGGCCGGGACCAGGTGCGGTTGGAAGTCAGGCACTACGGCAAAGGTGGTTTGCGCTATCTGAGCCTGCATGAGAACGAGCGTACGGCGGTCGAGGCGGCCGAGCAGATTCTTGAGAAGCACGGCGGCACCTTGATCGAGCTGCGCGGACAGGGGCGCAGGCAGGTCGTGTTCCACGATGGTGAGCGGGCCTTGGCCTTCGACCCCAACCGCATCTTCACCGACCACGGCGCCGAGGCGACGCTGCGGCGCAATGACTCGCTCACCGACGAGGGCCTGCAGGCGGTGCGTGCGCTGCGGGCGGCCGTTCTGGCGCTGCTCGACGGCCGGCCCGACGAGCCCGTCGTGGCCCTGCACAACAACGCGGGCAAGGGCTACACCTTCGACAACTACGCGCCGGACGCCGCGCTGGCCGGCGACGTCGAGGCGCTGTCGGTCCAGCCGCAGCGGCCGAGCGATGCGTTTTTCCTGGTGACCCGCAGGGCGCTGTTCGAGGCCTTGCGCGACGCGCGCTTCAACGTCGTGCTGCAGTCGGACCGTGCCGAGGACGACGGCTCGCTGTCGGTGCACTTCCAGCAGCAGCGGCGGGCCTACGTGAACGTCGAAGCGCGCTTCGGTGCACTGCGCGAGCAGGCGGAGATGCTGGACGCGGTCGCGAGCCTGCGGCCCTAGCATCCACAAAGTTGCCGAGCCAGCGGGCCGCCTGGCTGGACGGCCATCTCCCGCTTCTGTAGAACGCCAAGCCATCAGCTATCGACGAAAAGAGGGCTCCCATGGCAGATGGCAATTCGGGCACCGGATCTCCGGTGCTGGCGATTCTTTCGGTCCTCAATCCGCTGATCGTGCTGGTCGTGGGCTGGATGCTGAACGCGAACATCAACCAACAGAACCTCGCACTGCAGCAACAGAAGGCCACCATCGATCAGCTGAAGACGAGCGCCGAGACGATCGGCCTCAATACGAAGAACCAGATCGACAAGGTCAAGGTCATCGAGGACTTCCTCAACGACCTGACGGGTTCGAATGTGATGCGCCAGCGTGTCGCGATCCAGGCGATCCAGATCGTGCTGCCGCCCGACGAGTCGAGCCGCATCCTGGAGGCCGTCAAGCAGTCCAATCCCAATAGCAAGCTGGCGGACGAGGCCGAGGCCGCGCTCGACAAGGCACGGACCGCCTTGGTGGAGGACATGTTCTCGATCGACCAGCCCAGGCGAACCGCCGCCTTGCGGGCCCTGAAGCTCGGCCGGACGAACGACGAGGGCCTGATCAACACCCTGCTCGAGCGCGCCAGCCAGGACATCGCGGCCCGCCAGAAGAACGGCTTCGACAACAGCCATGCGGGCGATGACCAGGACTACCAACGCCGCGCCAGCATCTACAACACGGCCGATTTCCTGGCGTCGGCGAGCGTGTCCGATCCCGCCTTGAGGTCACGAATCCTCGAATTTGCCAATGCGGCCGCGCCCAACAGTCCGGACACGGCGGCGCGCGCCGCGACCCTCAAGAGCCGGTTCGGCAAGAAGGCGCCGTAAGCGCCGTTTAGCGGCTCTTCCGATACGGCTCATCCTCGGCCACGTAGCTCTGCTCCTGCAGCGCGCTGGCGATCCATTCCTGCATCGCCGGCAACTGCTCGATCGTCTTCGCGTAGGCCGCTGCGGCCGGGCTCAGCGGCAGGGCGAAGCGGGTGATGCGCATGACGACCGGCGCGAAGTAGGCATCCGCCGCGCCGAATTCCTTGCCGAACAGGAAGGGGCCGCCGCTGGCCTGCAGCGCCTCGCTCCAGATCTGGTCGATGCGGGCCAGGTCCTTGCGCAGCCCCGGCTCCGTCTCCAGCAGCCGCGTGCCGATCTCGGGGAAGTAGGCCTCGATGTTCATCGGGCACAGGTTGCGGATGCTGCCGAAGCCGGCGTGCATCTCGGCGCAATAGCTGCGGGCGCGGGCGCGGGCCTTGGCGTCGCGCGGCCACACCGGCGATTCGGGGTGGCGGTCGGCGAGGTACTCGGCGATCGCCAGCGTTTCCCAAATGGCGAAGCCGTCGTCGTCCACGAGGATCGGCACCTTGCGCACGCCGGCGCCGAGCCGGTCCAGCGCGGCGTGGAACGCGGAGCCGGGGCCGAAGTCGTCGAATTGAAGCTGCACCTCCTCGAACGGAATGCCCAAGCCTTTCAGCGTGAGCCAGGGGCGCAGCGACCAGGACGAGTAATTCTTGTTGCCGATGTAGAGCTTCATGCAGGGGTCTCCGTTCAAGAAGCCCTCAGCTTAGCCAGCGCGCCGCCTGGCCGGGGTGAGATTTGCGCACGCGATTGATGCACGCCGGGCATCGGCTTCCGGGCCGAGCGCCGGGCCGCCCCAAGCCGGCCCACTGGCGGCATGCTCGCGGCTCGATGCCGCGAGTGCCGCCGTCCCCCCGGGGGACCGACCAGGCGCGCCCGCGTTCAGCGCGGCGCGACTGGGCGAGGGGTTTCATTCCGTGGGCAATATGTCGGGGCCGCTGCCTTTGGGGCCGATCTGCTTGCCGAGCCGGCTGCGCAGCGTGGTGCCCACCGTGCCGTCGGTGCCGAGCAGCTGTGCATAGACGGTGGTGTTGACCAGCACGTTCTTGACGTAGTCGCGCGTCTCGTTGAACGGGATGTTCTCGGTCCAGATGGCGGCGTCGAGCAGCGGGCCGTCGCGCCAGCGGCGCGGGCGGCCGGGGCCGGCGTTGTAGGCGGCGGCGGCCATCGCCAGCGAGCCACCGAAGTCGTCCAGCACCAGCTTCAAGTAGCTCGCGCCGATCTTGATGTTGAACTCGCGGTCCTGCATCAGGTCGGCATTGAAGGGGATGCCGGCCTTCTTTGCCGTCCACTTTGCCGTAGCGGGCATCACCTGCATCAGGCCGGAAGCGCCGACGTGCGAACGCGCGTCAGTGACGAAGCGGGACTCCTGTCGGATCAGGCCATAGACGTAGGCGGGGTCGACGCCGACTTCGCGCGTCTTCGCCAGCAGCTCGCGGCGGAAGGGCATCGGGTAGCGCTGGGTCAGGTCGATCTCGGTCTTGGTGCGGTCGCTGGCGCTGATGCAGCGGTCCCAGACCTCGCGGTCACAAGCCTCCTGCGCGGCGGCCAGCAGCTCGCGATCGCTCAAGCCGCGCAGCGTGAAGTTCCATTCGCGCACGCCTTCGTTGCGCAGGCCCAGCGCGATCAGCTGCAGCGCGCGGGCGAGGCCGGCGGTCGTCTGCGCCTTGCCGCGCTCCAGCGGCGTCAGCGGTGCCGGCGCTGCGGGCAGCGCCTGGGGCTGGTTCAGGTCGTCGGCGGCGAGCTGGCCGTAGAAGGACAGCGGCGTGGCCAGCGCCTGCAGCAGCGAGCGGGCCTCGGTGCGCTGGGGCTCGCCGCCAGCGCCGTCTGCGGCCGTGGCTATCAGCGCACGGGCGCGCCAGTAGCGCCAGGCCTGCTGGTTCTGCTCATTGGCGCTCAGCAGCGCGATGGCGCGCAGCAGCTGCGGCCAGCGCGCCGTGCCGTCGGTGCCGCGGAGAGCGGCGCGGGCGGCCCAGGCAAAGGTCTCGTCGCTCCATTCGGGGTCCGTCTGCCCCTTCTTGCCGTGCAAGGTCAGCGCGCGGTCGAAGTAGTCGTTGGCCTCGGGCATCAGGCGGAATGCGGCCTGGCGAGCGATCTGCGCCCAGACGGCTGCCGCCAGCTCGTTGGGGAGCGCGCGCTCCCAGCGGGCGCGCATCAGCGCGGCGGCCTGGTCCGGGTCGGCCGAGGCCACGCGCAGCAAGGTCAGCGTCGTCAGTTCGGACTGCTGGCGGTTGGCGGCGTTCGCCTTGCGGCTCATGTACTTGCCGGCGTTGTCCTGCAGCTCGGCCACCGCTTTTTCCACCGGCGTGCCCAGCAGCGCGGCGGCCTGCTTCACCGCGCGCGGACGCTGCGCCTCGACGGACAACCGCAGCTTCAGCCACACGTCGTCAGGCTTGAACAGCTTTGCGTCGAACAGCGTGCTGGCGAGCAGTTGGCAGCCCTCGTCGCCGTCCTTCTGCGCGAGCCAGGCGGCGCGGGCGCGGTCCTTGAAATCAGGCTTGAGCTTGCTGCCGGCCTGCTGCTCCACAACCAAGGAGTAGCACAGCACCTCGCGGTCGTCGCGCATCTGGAAGCGCGGGTATTCGACGGCGAAATTGCGCCAGTCGCGCCTGTGGCCGAGCTCCAGCAGCCAGTCGTTGCGCAGCCGGTCTTCCACATAGCTGCCAGGCCAGCGTGCGTAGAAGGCGTCCAGCTCGGGCTGGCTGACTTCCGACAGGCGCAGGCCGAGGTCCCAGTAGTCGATCCAGGGCGCGAGCGTGTAGCGCTGGGCCTGGGCCGCGGCGTTGATCGCGGCGAGCTTCTTGCGGTCCTTGGCGCGGACGGCATCCTTGGCATCCAGCACCCATTCGGTCACCCCGGGAGGCTGGGCTTGGGCCGGAACCGCCGCCACGAACAGCAGCAGACCCGCCGCCACCGCTCCATATACTGCCAACGCACGCTTCACCAAACTGCTTCCTTCATCGATGACGACCCCCCTGCCGCACGAACGCCCTGCGCTGCGCGCCCGCCTCAAGGCCGAACGCGCCGCCTGGTTCGCCACGCCCGCCGCCCATGCGGCCTCGGCCGCGCTGGCGCGCCATCTGCATGAGGTGCTGGAGCAGTTGGAGCCGCAATGCCTGGGCTTGTACTGGCCGCTGGAGGGGGAATTTAACGCAGTGGAGGCCTTGTCGGCGGCAGCTTCGCAATGGGCCTTGCCCTTCTGCCTGCGTTCGCCGCGCCGGATGGACTATCGCCTGTGGGACGGCGGCACGCCGGGCCAGGTGGATGAGGTGGGCATTGCGGCCAGCGGTGGCGCGGTCGTCGTGCCGGATGTGGTGCTGGCGCCCTGCGTCGGCTTCACGCGCGAGGGCTACCGGCTCGGCTACGGCGGCGGCTATTTCGATCGCTGGCAGGCCGCACATCCGGGCGTGACGACGGTGGGCGTCGCCTGGGGAATCGGCGAGGCGCCGTTCGCTGTGGAGCCGCACGACCTGCCCCTGACCGTGATCGTCACCGAGCGCGAAATCATCGCGCCCTGAGCCGAGACGGCTATGCCTGCCGCCGCATCCGTCCACAAGACCCTGCAGTGCCCGCAGTGCCGTCAGCCGATGACGGCGCTGCCGCTGGAGGGGCACTACGGCAACACCGTCCAAACCGACCTGTGCGCGCCGTGTCGGCTCGTCTGGCTGGACGAACTGGAGGCGGTGAACCTGTCGGGCCTGGGCTGGGTGCACCTGCTGCGCCGCCTGCAGCAGGCCCGTGGCGATGCGCCTCCGTCGGCGGTCGCGGCCTGCGACTGCCCTCGGTGCGGCGCGACGCTTCGGCCGGTGCACAACCTGACGGCGATGGGCCGCTTCGGCGAGCTGGAATGCCCGCGCTGCCGCGGCGGCCTGGCCGGCTTCGCGGCGCTGCTGGCGCGGCGCGGCCTGGTGCGTGCGATGACCCGCCGCGACCTCGACGCGCTGAAGACCGAGAACCGCGAGCCGGCCTGCCTCAACTGCGGCGCCGGCCTGGAGCGCGAGGCCTGCGCACGCGGCCTGCTGGACCGCGACGCGCGCTGCCGCTACTGCACGAGCCCGCTGCTGGTGATGGACATGCCGCGCTTCTTCACCGCGCTGCTGAGCCGCCATGCCGAGCCGGTATCGGCCGAGCGCCTGGCGTGGCCCTGCCGGGCCTGCGGTGCGCCGGTGGAGCCGACGCAGGGCGCGGCCTGTGTGGACTGCCGCCACCCGGTCGTCGTGCCCGCGCTGATCGACCTGAGCCCGCTGCTGGACCGCGCCGAACCGCTGCTGCGCGGCGCACCGGCACGCGGCGCCCGGCCGCACGGCAGCCGCCTGCGCGAGCAGCGCGGCGACTACCGCGCCACCGGGCTTTACCGGCTGTTGCTGCGGCTGAAGGACTTCATGCTCAGCCGGTCTTGACGGTCTTGACGGTCTTGAGGACGGGCGCGAGATCCTCGCCGATGTCGATGCGCGTCTGCGCCGCCTGCGCCAGCACCCAGTCGCAGAACTGCTTGACCTCGGGCCGGCTGCGGCTGTGGCCGGCCTGCACGAGCCAGTAGGCGTAGGGGCTGGTGACGCGGCCACCCTGGGCGAAGGGCTCGACCAGGTCGCCGCGCTGCAACTGCTCGCTGACCAGGGCCACGCGCGCCAGCGCCAGCGCCTGGCCGGCCAGCGCGGCCTGCACCTGTTGGTAGGTGAAGTTCAGGTACATCCAGCGGCGCGGCTGCAGGCCGGCCACGCCGTTCTCGCGCAGCCAGCGGCGCCAGCTCAGGTACTCCGCGCCGGGCCGCTGGTCGTCTTCCTCGGCCAGCGTGTAGCGGGCCAGGTCGGCCGGTGCGGCCAACGGCGGCGCCTGGCCCTCGGCGGCCTGGCGCATTGCCGCGGCGCTGACCACCGGGGTCAGCGTCTCGCCGAACAGGCGCTGCGCGCCGGCCTCGGCCTGGGCCGGGTCGGTGTAGCGCAGGGCCAGGTCGATCTCGCTGTCGTCCAGGTCGACGATGGCGTCCGACGCAGAGACGCGGATGTCGATGTCCGGGAAGTCGCGCTGGAAGGCCTCCAGCCGCGGGATCAGCCACAGCGAGGCGAAGGAGGGAAAGGTCGTCACGTTGACGACGCTGCGGCCGCGCGAGCGGCGGATCTGGCGCACCGTCTGGTCCAGTCGCTCCAGCGCGGCGACGGCGGTGCCCTGCAGGATCGCGCCGTCCGCCGTCAGCTCGACGAAGCGGGTGCCGCGGCGGAACAGCGAGCAGCCGATTTCGTCCTCCAGCCCGCGGATCTGGCGACTGATCGCCGACTGCGTGAGGCTCAGTTCCTCGGCGGCCTTGCGGAAGCTCAGCGTGCGGGCCACGGCCTCGAAGGCGCGCAGCGGGCCGACGGCCAGCGGTCGATGACGGAGCGGGATGGGCGGACTCATGGTCAGCGCCGCCCGGCCGCCCGAAGGCGCTGACGCGCCCCCTCGGGGGGCAGTGAACGCAGTGAGCGTGGGGGATTCATGACCATATGGTATCAATCCAGCGCGTCGATCTCATTGGACCGGGCTTCGGGTGGACCCTAGTATTTGCCCATGAGGAACGCGAGGTCCGCGTCCCTTGCCAAGGAGATGCAATCATGAGCCAGTCTCAACAACATTCGCTGTGGTCAGTTTCGCAGGGCGAGGCGATCAGCATGTCCATCGGCCCGGGACCGCGCGAGCTGAGCGTGTCCGAAGGGCGGCTGTGGCTGACCTTGCGCGGCGCGCTGGACGCCCCGGCCGAGGATCACTGGCTGGAAGCCGGCGAGAGCGTCCAACTGCCCTCCGGCAGCCGCGTGGTGATGGAGGCCTGGCCGCAGGCGGCCTTCCACCTGCTGGTGCCGCCGTGCCCGGAAGTCGTCCGACAGCAGGCGGGCCGCGCCGCTAGCCAGTCTTTCTGGCGGCGCTTCTGGACGGCTTCTTCTTCGCGGCCGCTTTCGGCCGCTTGACCGGCGTCTTCGCAACCCGGGCGCGCAGCGCGGCACCCAGCGCCAGCCGCGCCCAGGGCTGCATCAGCGCCGGCGACTCCATCGCCTCCTCGGGCGGGCGGAAGTAGCTGAGCGAGACCGACTCGCCGCCCTGCTTGTCGTAGCGGAAGGGCTCGCAGCCGGCAGCCTCGAAGCGAGGACGTGTCTCCGCATCGGCCTTCAGGTAGAGCTGGTCGAAAGCGATCAGCGCCATGAAGAGGTCGTCCACGTAGATGCCGTGGCCGCCGAACATCCGGCGCGTGCGCACGGCGCCCAGCGGCGCCAGCAGTTCGGTGCAGTGGTCCAGCAATTCGGCATCCATGGCGCTCACTGTAGCGAAGGCTGCACAATGCGCCACCGCTGGATGGAGTGCCGACAAGTGGACTGGATGAATGACCGCGCCGCGCTGCGCAAGAGGCTGATTCAGGAACGGATGAACCTGCCCGACCGGCTCGAGCTGGCCGAGCAGTTGCAGAGCGTGCTGCGCATCTGGCTGGTGCGCCGGCGCGAGACGACGATCGGCGCCTACTGGCCCATCAAGGGCGAGTTCGATCCGCTGCCCGCGCTGTACCGCTGGGCCGAGGCTGACCCGAAGCGGCGCATCGGCATCCCGGTGGTCGACAAGGAGCACGGCACCTTGCACTTCCACGTCTGGTATCCCGGCTGCCCGATGGAGGAAGACGCCTACGGCATCACGAAGCCGAAGGACACCGAGACCTTCCAGCCTCAACTGCTGCTGGTGCCCTGCGTGGGCTACGGTCCGGAGGGGCTGCGCATCGGCTACGGCGGCGGCTTCATGGCGCGCACGGTGCAGGAGATGTCGCCGCGGCCGGCGATGGTCGGCCTGGGCTATGCGCACGGATTTCTGCCGCTGCTCAAGCGTGAACCGGACGACGTGCCGGTCGACTCGATGCTGACCGAGGAAGGCGTCGTCTGGCAGCGCGAGCCGGGATAATTATTCGATGAGTTCCAACGATATTTCCTACGCCGCCCACCTCGCCGGCCTGCAGCACGAGGCCGAGGCCGCGCTGGCCCGCACCGGCTTCGATGCGCTGCTGATCGCCTCCGGCGTCGAGAAGTACGCCTTCCTGGACGACCGGCCCTACCTGTTCCAGCCGAATCCGCATTTCAAGCACTGGCTGCCGCTGACGAACCATCCGTACAGCTGGATCGTCATCCGCCCCGGCCACAAGCCGAGGGTCGTTTATTACCAGCCCGACGACTACTGGCATGTGCCTCCCAGCGACCCGAGCGGCGAGTGGGTGCAGCACGTGGAACTGGTCGTCATCAGCGAGCCCGGCGATGCGGTCGACCACCTGAAGCTGCCGGGGCGTTTGGCCATCGTCGGCGAGGCCGATGTGGCACTTGGCGAGTTCAAGCCCAACAACCCGCCCGAGCTGTTGAACCTGCTGCACTGGCGCCGCGCCTGCAAGAGCGGTTGGGAACTGGAACAGATGCGCGCCGCCTCGCGCCGCGCCGCGCCGGGCCACATCGCCGCGCGCGACGCCTTCCTGACCGGCGCCTCCGAGATCGAGATCCACCGCGCCTACCTCGAAGCCACGGGCCACACCGATCGCGACCTGCCGTACTCCAACATCGTCGCGCTGAACGAGCACTGCGCGGTGCTGCACTACCAGTACCAGGACACGCAGCGGCCGGCCGAGAGCCGTTCCTTCCTGATCGATGCCGGCGCCCAGGTGAACGGCTATGCGTCCGACATCACCCGCACCTGGAGCCGCGGCAATGACGCCGACTTCGACGCGCTGCTGGCCGCGATGGAAGAGGCGCAACTGGCGCTGGTGGACGAGGTGCGCAACGGGGTCGACTACCGCGACATCCACCTGTCCACGCACCGCCGCGTCGCGCAGATCCTGGCCGCCCAGGGCATCGTGCGGAACATGAGCGCCGAGGCGATCGTTGCCGAGGGCGTCAGCAGCACCTTCTTCCCGCACGGCATCGGCCACCTGCTGGGCCTGCAGGTGCACGATATCGGCGGCTTCATGGCGAGTGAGGAGGGCGGCACGCTACCTAAGCCCGCCGGCCACCCATTCCTGCGGCTGACGCGTCCGCTGCAGCCGGGCATGGTCGTCACGATCGAGCCGGGCCTCTACTTCATCCCGACGCTGCTGAAGAAGCTGCGCGCCTCGCCGGCCGGCGGCAATGTGGACTGGGCCAAGGTCGAGCACTTGGCCCGCTTCGGCGGCATCCGCATCGAGGACGACGTGGCCTGCCGCGCCGAGGGCGCGCCGGAGAACCTGACGCGCGACGCCTTCGCTGCAATCAAGGGCTGACTCAAGCGCTGACCTTCAGCTGCTTCAGCAGCCACTCGCTGAAGCAGCGCACCTTCTCCACCCGCTGCTCGTTCGTTCGCAGCGAGAGGAAGTGCATCTCCCGCTCGATGGTCTTGAAGACCTTGGCGCCGACCTCGACCAGCTCGCCGCGCTGCAGCTCGCGCTCGGCGAAGCGCACGCTTTCCAAGGTGACGCCCAGGCCGTCCACCGCGGCGGAGATGGCCAGCGCGCCGCGGTCGAAGGATTGATGCGGACGCTGCGGCATCACCATGCCGTTCAGCACGAACCAGTCGCGCCAGGTGACGTGGTTCAGCTGCGAATCGATCAGCGTCAATTCACCGATCAGTTCCTTCCAGGCGCGCCGGGGCGGCTTCAGCGAGGGCGCGCACAGCGGCGCGATGCGCTCCTTGCCCAGCGGAATCACCACCACGCCGGGGCGCTGCAGCGCATGGCTGTAGCTGATCGCCAGGTCCACCTCGCGGGCCTGGGTCAGGTCCATCGGCTCGGCGCCGGAGGTGAGGCGGATCGTGATCTCCGGGTGTTGCTGCATGAAGCCGGCCAGCCGCGGCCCCAGCCACTTGGCGGCGAAGCTCGGCGCGCAGTAGACGGACAGCACCTGGTTCGACGGTGCCAGCGCCACCTCGGAGCAGCTGGCGTCCAGTGCATCGAGCACGCGCGTGAGGCCCTCCGAGAGCCGCCGGCCCTCGGGCGTCAGGTCGACGCGGCGGTGGCTTCGCAGGAACAGCGCGCGGCCGAAGTGGGCCTCCAGCTCGCGGATCTGGTGGCTGATGGCCGAGGGCGTCAGATGCAGCTCGTGCGCGGCGCCGCTGAAGCTCTGCAGCCGGGCCGCGGCCTCGAAGGCGCGCAGCAGCACGAAGTTCGGGATCTTTCTCATCGTGGTCGCAGTGTGGCCCAGTCGGCGCTTCATGTGAATGGTGCTCACACGAAGTTGAACAACGATCGTTTGTCATTCATGCGGCGGAATTCGAAGATGCAGCCATACCGAATCGTCATTCGCATTGAGGACCCGCATGTCAACGACCGTCATGGACCGCCCGCAAGCCGCCACGCCCGCCACCGCGCCGCTGCTGCGCGATGGTCGCGTCTCCATCTATCAACCCGAGCAGCCGGGCCTGATCTTCCCGGAGAAGCCGGTCTTCGATGACGTGGCCGCCGAGCGCCAGCACCTGAAGGAGCGCCTGGTCGCCGCCTGCCGCGCCTTCGCGCTGGAAGGCTTCGACTACGGCTTCGCCGGCCACCTGACCGTGCGCGACCCGGAGCATCCGGAGCTGTACTGGACCAACCCGATGGCCGTGCACTTCGCCCAGGTCAAGGTGTCCAACCTGATCCTGGCCGACCACAAGGGCCGCGTCGTGCAGGGCCGCCACGCGCTCAACCGCGCCGGCTTCGTGCTGCACGCCGCCGTGCACGAGGCGCACCCGGACATCGTCGCGATGTGCCATGCGCACACGGTCTATGGCACCGCCTTCGCCGCGCTGGGCCGGCCGCTGGAGCCGATCTCGCAGGACGCCGCAGCCTTCTTCGAGGACCATGTGGTCATCAAGGACGAGGCCGGCCAGGTGGCCGTCGAGGAGAAGGCCGGCATGGCCGTCTGCGACTGGTTCAAGAACGTGAAGGCGGCGATCCACCAGAACCACGGCCTGCTGACTGCCAGCCGCCACAGCATCGAGGCCGCGGCCTTCTGGTTCATTGCGCTGGAGCGCTGCTGCAAGCAGCAGCTGCTGGTCGAGGCCACCGGCCACAAGCCGGTGCTGGTGTCGGCCGAGCGCTCGCGCTACAGCCGTGAGCACGTCGGCTCCGAATACATCGGCTGGCTGCACTTCCAGGCGATCTACGAGCACATCGCCGAGACGCAACCCGAGATGTTCCGCTAGGGCGGTTTTCACTCCACGCCAGCAAGCAATCGGCCCGTCAGAGGCCGGCTGGCGTTGCCATTCCCACAACCCAAGGAGACAAGGAATCATGTATTCCGATCTAGCCAGCCCGCAGGTCCGCAGCGCGGACGAGGCCGCCAGCACCTATTCGAAGGTGGCCTGGCGGCTGCTGCCCTTCCTGTTCCTCTGCTACGTCTGCGCCTACCTGGACCGCATCAACGTCAGCTTCGCCAAGCTGCAGATGAGCAAGGACCTGGGCCTCAGCGACGCGATGTACGGCCTCGGTGCCGGCATCTTCTTCATCGGCTACCTGATGTTCGAGGTGCCCAGCAATCTGGTTCTGCTGAAGGTCGGCGCGCGACGCTGGATCGCGCGGATCATGGTCACTTGGGGTTTGATCTCGGCGCTGATGATGTTCGTCAGCGGGCCCATGAGCTTCTACGTGCTGCGCTTCTTCCTCGGCGTGGCCGAGGCGGGCTTCTTCCCGGCCATCCTGCTGTATTTGACTTACTGGTTCCCGAACAGCCGGCGCAGCAAGGTCACCGGCCTGTTCATGACGGGCATCCCGATCTCGGGCGTGGTGGGCGGGCCGCTGTCGGGCTGGATCATGAACCACTTCAGCGGCGTCCAGGGCATGGCGGGCTGGCAGTGGCTGTTCCTGCTGGAGGGGCTGCCCACGGTGGTGATCGGCGTCTGGGCCTTCTTCTTCCTCGATGACCGGGTGGCCGACGCGAAGTGGCTGCGCGCCGACGAGAAGGCGCTGATCCAGCGCGACCTCGCCGCCGAGCAGCAGGGCCAGCACCTGCATTCGATCAAGGACGGGCTCACCAACCCACGCGTGCTGCTGCTCAGCGGCATCTACTTCTTCTTCACGATGGGCCTGTACGGCGTGAGCTTCTGGCTGCCCAGCATCGTCAAGGCCAGCGGCGTGACCGATCCGCTGGAGATCGGCCTGCTGTCCTCGATTCCCTACGCGGCGGCGGCCGTGGCGATGGTGCTGGTGGGTCGTAGCTCCGACGCCACCGGCGAACGGCGCTGGCATCTCTCCGGTGCCGGCGTGATCGGCGCGCTGGCCCTGTGCGCCAGCGTGTACTTCGCCCACGACACCCTGCTGGCAATGGTGGCGCTGACCATCGGCACGATGGGCGTGATGACCACGATCTCGCAGTTCTGGGTCATGCCGCCGGCCATGCTCGGTGGTGGCGCGGCGGCGGCGGGCATCGCGCTGGCCAACTCGGTGGGCAGCCTCTCGGGCGTCGTCAGTCCCTACGTGATCGGCTGGGTGCAGACCAGCAGCGGCACCACCGGCGCCGGCGTGCTGGGCCTGGCGGCCAGCATGGTGATCGGCAGCATCCTGGTGTTCACCGTACCGGCGAAGCTGGTCAACGTGGCGAGGAAGGCGCGGCGCTGAGCAGCATCTCGCCGAGCCGGGCCACGAGGTTCTCGCTGGCCCGGCGGATGTGCAGCTCGGTCAGCATCACGGCGCGCTCGGCATCGCCCTGGGCGATGGCATCGGCGATCGCCTGGTGCTCGTCCCAGAGATTGCTGCGGCCGCTGGAGCTGCGGTGCACGGCACCCATCACGCGGCGCAGATGCGTCCAGTAGCGGCCGGCGTTCTCGGCGATCAGCGGGTTGCCGGAGGCGGCGTAGATCGCGTTGTGGAAGGCCAGGTCGGCGTCGACGATCGCCTGCAGGTCATCGCCCTCGCCGGCGGCGCGGCCGCGTTCGATCAGGGCGGGGTCGAGCGCATGGCGGGTCTCGGCCGCGAGGCGTGCGGCGAGCACGTCCAGCGCGCCGCGCACCTGGTAGAGATGCGCCACCCAGGCCGGGTCCAGCGCCACCACCTGGACGCCGCGGCCGGGCGCGTCCTCGATCAGGCCGTCCTTCTTCAGCAGCCGCAGCGCCTGCAGCACCGGTGAGCGCGACACGTGCAGCTGCTCGGCGATCTCCTCCTGCGTCAGCCGCTCGCCCGGGGCGAGGCTGCCGTCGGTGATCGCGTCGAGCAGCACGCGGTAGACGGTGTCCACGTAGTCGGTCTTGGTCGGCAGGTGCTGGGCATTCAGGCGCATGAACAAATTTTAAATTGGATACAGAGCGCAACGTACAGAACGATAAAGAACGTCGCATCGGTCGGTGCGATCCAGATAAATAAAGGGTAAACCCTTTGGTGTTGGCCTCATTTTTAACCTAATCTCTGTATACAGAGTTCAGAACACGGTGTGTAAACCGACGGAGAAGCAGCATGAGTGAACCCAGGCAAGAGAAGTTCGAGAGCAAGCAGAGCACCGGCGGTGCCACGGTGAAGAAGCTGATCCCCTATGGCGGCTACTACACCAGCAAGGTGCCCGGCCATGACCCGGAGCTGACCGAGGTCGGCCCCGGCACGCCCGCGGGCGAATACCTGCGGCGCTTCTGGCACCCGGTGTGCATGTCCATCGAGCTGAGCGACACGCCGCGCTTCCTGAAGATCCTCGGCGAGGAACTGGTCTGCTTCAAGGACGGCAGCGGCGCCCTGGGCCTGCTGCACGCCCACTGCGTGCACCGCGGCGCCTCGCTGGAGTACGGCAAGATCGAGCAGCACGGCATCTCCTGCTGCTACCACGGCATGCAGTTCGACGTGGACGGCGCCTGCATCCGCGTGCCCTTCCCCGAGGGCGAGGAAGAGGAGGGCGAGCGCTACCGCTGTTCGATCCGCCAGGGCGCCTACAAGGCCATCGAGCGCCACGGCCTGATCTTTGCCTACATGGGCCCGCCGGAGGCCGAGCCGCCCTTCCCCGAGTGGGAGGGCGACTTCACCTGCGCCGACACCGACGAGCTGGTGCCGTACAGCAACTTCCAGCACTGCAACTGGCTGCAGGTGCAAGACAACGCCGCCGACAACTATCACACGATGGCCCTGCACGCGAAGCGCCAGGTGACCGGCGGGAACTACCAGGGCACGACCTTCGACGAGGTCGGCTCCGCGACGATGGAGGTGCCGCCCGACATGCAGTTCGTGCCCATCCACGGCGGCCGTGGCCTGGCCTGCTCCGGGGCGCGGCGCTCCGACGACGAGCACATGTACATCCGCGTCCAGCACCAGGTGCTGCCCAACCTGAGCCTGCACGCCTACACCTCGGAAGACGGCAAGGCCAAGAAGCTGTTCGGCCGCTTCCACATGATCCGCTGGACCGTGCCGGTGGACGACGAGAACGCCAAGATGATCGGCTGGCGCGTGATGGGGCCCGGCATCGACACGCGCGGTATCGGCGACAAGTCAATGGTTGGTTATGAAACCATCGACTTCCTCGAAGGCCAGGTCGCGATGCGCCGGCCCGAGCGCTTTGGCAAGTACAAGCTCGAAGACCTGCCGCCGATCCCGTCCGATCACCGTGCGCGCGAGCACTACAAGGACTGCCAGTACGCGCCCGGCGACTACGAAGCCATCGTCAGCCAGCGCCCGATCGCCGTGCATGCGCTGGAGAACCCGACCAAGTTCGACGCCGGCCTCTACATGTTCCGCAAGCTGCTGCGCGACGCCGTCCGCGGCACCAATGCGAAGGCCGGCCCGGAGGAGTTCGCCCAGTGGCTGCGCGACTGCGCGGGCCAGCCGAACAGCTATTGCGCCGGCAATGTGTTCGAGCTGCCGGTGGGCCGCACCACCGAGGAAGAGGTCACCTTGCGCCGCTACCTGGCGCGCCAGGTCGTCGTCATCCTCACCGAATCCGACGGCCTGCGCGGCGAGGAGCGCCGTCGCTTCGTCAAGGACAGGCTGGAAGCCCTGCAGCAGGACGTGCTGGCACGGAGGCATGCGTGAATGCGCCGTTGCCGGCCGAGGTGCTGACGACCTTGCAGGTCCGCATCCGCGCGATCCGCTGGCAGGCTGAGGGCATCCATGCCTTCGAGCTGGCCGACCCCGAGGGGCATGAGCTCCCTGGCTTCGAGCCCGGCGCCCATGTGGACGTGCACCTGCCCGGCGGCGTGGTGCGCTCCTACTCGCTGGCCGGCGACCCGGCCGAGCGTCGGCACTGGACCCTGGGCGTGCTGCGCGAGGCCCAGGGCCGCGGCGGCTCGCAGGCGATGCACGAGCGCCTGCGCGTCGGCGAAACGCTGACGCTGGGCGCGCCGCGCAACGCCTTCCCGCTGGCGGCCGATGCGGCGCACAGCATCCTGCTGGCCGGCGGCATCGGCATCACGCCGCTGAAGGCGATGGCGCACGCACTGGCCGCGGCGGGCGGCTCCTTCGAGCTGCACTACTGCGCCCGCAGCCGGCACAACGCCGCCTTCCTCGATGAGCTGCAGGCGCTGGTGCCCGAGGGACGGCTGCACCTGCACTTCGATGGCGGCGATCCGGCCCGGGGCCTGGACATCGTCTGCCTGCTCGCGGCGCCCGCGCCGGGCCGCCACGTCTACTTCTGCGGCCCCGGCGGCTTCATGAAGGCCTGCGCCGCAGCCGCCTCGCACTGGCCCGCGGGCACCGTGCACAGCGAGCATTTCAAGGCGCCGGAGCGCGAGGCCCGGCCGGCCGGCGCGGTGGACGGCAGCTTCGAGGTCAAGCTGGCCCGCAGCGGCATCACCGTTCAGGTGGGGCCGGAGCAGAGCATCGTCCGCGCCATCGAGCTGGCCGGCCAGCGCGTGCCCACGTCCTGCCTGTCGGGCCTGTGCGGCGCCTGCAAGGTCGGCGTGCTCGAAGGCGAGGTCGACCACCAGGACTTCATCCTCAGCGACGAGGAGAAGCGCACCTGCATGACCGTCTGCGTGTCGCGGGCGAAGAGTGCCTGCCTCGTATTGGATCTCTGAGGCTGGACCTCTGAGGCCGGCCTAGCCCTCGTTCACCGCCGCCGGCGGCACCTCGCCGTCGAAGTCGAACACCTCGACCTTCACGGCGCGGGACGCGGACTGGCGCAGCACCTTGTGCTCCGGCCCGATCGGCTTGCCGGTGCGCGCATCGACCAGCGCCAGCTCGACCGGCTCGCCGGTCGTCGTGTCGATCAGCCGCAGCGGGCGCGGCGTCGGCATTGCGTGCTTGTTGCCCCAGGCCAGCAGAGCCAGCAGCACCTGGCGCAGGTCGCGGCCCTTGGGCGTCAGCAGGTACTGGTAGCGCGGCGGCTTTTCGCTGTACAGGCGCTTTTCCAGCAGGCCCTTCTCGACCAGCTCCTGCAGCCGCCGCGTCAGCGTGTTCGACGGGATGCCCAGCTCGGCGATGAACTCGTCGAAGCGCGAGTGGCCGTAGAAGGCCTCGCGCAGGATCAGCACGTTCCAGCTGTCGCCCAGCGTGTCGGCCGCACGGGCCACGGGGCAGGACATCGATTCAAAGCTGGTTCGTCGCATGGCGCCTCCTGATGCGTCGTGCCGCCCGATCTCGGGCGCACTTGGCTTTCATTATGCAACTGACTGGGAATCCGGCAAGCGGAGCTTTCCGTTTGACCCTCTATCGACGCGGCGAATCGCCAGTAACTTGCATAATGAAAGTGACTGGCCTACAGTCCAGCTCCACCCGATCACGGAGTCCCACGATGAGCTCGCCGACATCCCCCCAAACGCCAACCGCCCCGCGCCGCTCGCTGGGTCGCAGCGCGCTGCAATGGACGCTGCCGCTGCTCGTCGTCGCCGGCGCCGCGGCCTACGCGGGCCACTGGTGGACCACGGGCCGCTTCCACGAGGAGACCGACGATGCCTACGTCGGCGCCGACGTCACCGTGATCGGCGCCAAGATCGCCGGCTACATCGCCGAGCTGCCGGTGGCCGACAACCAGTTCGTCCATGCGGGCGACCTGCTGGCCCGCATCGACGTGCGTGACTATGACGCGCTGTCGCAGCGTGCCGCCGGTGCGGTCGAGGCGCAGCAGGCCGCACTCGCCAACCTGAAAGCCAACGCCGCACTACAGCAGGCGCTGATCGCCCGAGCCCGTGCCGGCATCGACGCGGCTTCGGCCGAGGAGGGCCGCGCCCGCGACGACTTCCGCCGCCATGAGGACCTGGTCAGCCGCGCTTCGGTCTCCGTCGAGAGCGCGCAGCGCGCCGAGGCCACGTACAAGTCCGCGCAGGCCGGCTCGATGCGGGCACGCGCGGAACTGCAGGCCGCCCAGCGCCAGCTCGACGTGATCGCCACGCAGCAGCAGCAGGTGCAGGCCGCGCTGGCACAGGCGCGGGCCGAGCAGCGCGTGGCGCAGCTGAACGTCGGCTACACCGAGCTGCGCGCCCCGCGCGACGGCTACGTGGGCAACCGCAAGGCGAGAGTCGGCAGCTATGTGGGCGCGGGCACGGCACTGCTGTCCATCGTGCCGGCGCAGGGGCTGTGGATCGATGCCAACTTCAAGGAAGACCAACTCGCCCGCATGCAGCCCGGCCAGCGGGTGAGCGTGCGCGCCGATGCCTGGCCCGGCCAGGTGCTGCACGGCCGCCTGGGCAGCCTGGCACCGGCCACCGGCGCGCAGTTCAGCGTGCTGCCGGCCGAGAACGCGACCGGCAACTTCACGAAGATCGTCCAGCGCGTGCCGGTGCGCATCGAACTCGACGCGGCCGACAGCGCGCTCGGCCGCCTGCGGCCGGGCCTGTCCGTCGTCGTCGACGTGGACACGGCCGCGCCCCTGGCCGCCGCAACGACGAAGACCGCGAGCGCGCAATGAGTGCCCCCAGACCTGCCGCTTCGCGTCAGGCCCCCCGAGGGGGTCAAGGAGACTTGGGAGCGGCCCGGCGTCCCCTTGCGAGCCGCCCGCCCTTCTGGTCCGACGAGGTGATCCCGGTCGACCGGCTGTCGACGCGGGACAAGGTGCTCGCCTTCGCGACCATGTGCGTGGGCATGTTCATCGCGCTGCTGGACATCCAGATCGTCTCCGCCTCGCTGCGCGACATCGGCGGCGGGCTCTCGGCCGGCGCCGACGACACCACCTGGGTGCAGACCGCCTACCTGATCGCCGAGATCATCGTGATCCCGCTGTCGGGCTGGCTCGCCAGCGTGATGTCCACGCGCTGGCTGTTCGCCGTCTCCGCGCTGGGCTTCACCCTCAGCAGCCTGCTGTGCGCGCTGGCCTGGAACATCCAGAGCATGATCGCCTTCCGCGCGATCCAGGGCTTCCTCGGCGGTTCGATGATCCCGATGGTCTTCACCACGGCGTTCATGTATTTCAGCGGCAAGCAGCGCGTGGTGGCCGCGTCGACGATCGGCGCGATCGCCTCGCTGGCGCCGACGCTGGGCCCGGTCGTCGGCGGCTGGATCACCGACACCCTGTCCTGGCCCTGGCTGTTCTACATCAACCTGCTGCCGGGCCTGGTCGTCACCATCGTCGTGCCGCTGATGGTGCGCGTGGACAAGCCCAACCTCGCGCTGCTGAAGGGCGCCGACTACTTTTCGATGCTGCTGCTGGCGGTGTTCCTCGGCTGCCTCGAATACACGCTGGAGGAAGGGCCGCGCTGGAACTGGTTCGGCGACCTGACCATCGTGGTCACCGCCTGGACCGCGGGCCTCACTGGCATCGCCTTCATCTGGCGCAGCCTGATTGGCGAGCGCCCGATCGTCGACCTGCGCGCGCTGAAGGACCGCAACTTCGCGCTGGGCTGCCTGTTCTCCTTCGTCACCGGCATCGGCATCTTCGCCACGATCTACCTCACGCCGCTGTTCCTCGGGCGCGTGCGCGGTTTCAGCGCGCTGGACATCGGCATGGCCGTGTTCTCGACCGGCGTGTTCCAGGTGATGTCGATCCCGCTGTACGCCTTCCTCGCCTCGCGCTTCGACCTGCGCTGGATCCTGATGGCCGGCCTGGCGCTGTTCGCGCTGTCGATGTGGGACTTCGCGCCGATCACGCACGACTGGGGCTCGCACCAGTTGCTGCTGCCGCAGGCGCTGCGCGGCATGGGGCAACAGTTGAGCGTGCCGCCGGTCGTCACCCTGGCGCTGGGCGGTTTGCCACCGGCACGGCTGAAGCTGGCCTCGGGCCTCTTCAACCTGATGCGCAACCTGGGCGGCGCGATCGGCATCGCCGCCTGCGCCACGATCCTGAACGATCGCACGAACCTGCACTTCCTGCGCCTGGCCGAGCACATGAACCCGCCCGACGACAGCTCCGCGCTCGGACTGCGCCAGCTCTGGCAACTGACCTACCGCGAGGCGCTGACGATGACCTTCTCCGACGCCTTCCTGATCGTGATGGTCTGTTTCCTCGCCGCGCTGCTCGTCGTGCCGCTGCTGCGCAAGATCACCCCGCCGCCGATGCCTTCGGCCGATGCCCACTGAGGACTTCCCGATGAAGACCTACCGAAACACCTGGACCGCGCTGGCCGTCTCCCTATTGCTGGCCGCCTGCGCCCACGCCCCCGAAGCACCACCGAAGCTGCAGCCGCCCGCGGCGCATTTCGCCGGCCAGGGCTTGCTCGCCGGGCAGGGCGCCGATGCGCCCGCTCCCGCGCTGGACGACTGGTGGCAAGGCTTCCAGGACCCGGTGCTGAGCCGTCTGGTGCAACGCGCGCTGGCGCAGAACCTGGGCCTCGCCGCGGCGCTGGCCCGCGTGGAGCAGGCGCGCGCCGCGGCACAGGCCGCCGGGGCGCAGCGGCTGCCGCAGGTCGGCGTGCAGGGCACGCTGCTGACGCAGCGCCAATCGCTGAAGAGCCCGGAAGGCGCGCTCGCCAGCGCCTTCCCCGGCTACGAGCGCAACCAGACCCTGCAGTCGCTGGGCCTCGGCGCGAGCTGGGAGACCGACCTGGCCGGCGGCCTGCGCCAGGGCGAGAGCGCCGCCGTGGCCGAATGGCAGGCGGCCGAGGCGGCGCGGATGGGTGCCCGCGTCAGCGTCGTCGCCGAGCTGGCCGATGCCTACTTCCTGCTCCGCGGCGCGCAGGCCCGCATCGCCGTGGCCGAGGCACAGATCGTCACGCAGCAGCGACTGCAGGCACTGGTGCAGGACCGCTTCGACCATGGCCTCGCCACGCAGGGCGAGCTGGCCGAGGCGCGTGCGCTGCTGCTGCAGTCGCGTGGCCTGCTGCCGCCGCTGCGCACCGAGCTCGCGCAGCAACTGCATCGGCTCGACGTGCTGGCCGGTGACGAAGCCGGCAGCGGCATCGCGTCGCTGCTGGCCGTGCCGCCGGCCACGGACATCCCCGCGGACATTCACATCCCCGCGCTGCCCGCCGACATCACGCCGGCCCAGATGCTGAGCCGCCGGCCCGACGTCATCGCCGCGCAGCGCCAGCTCGAAGCCAGCCAGGCGCGCATCGGCGTTGCCACCGCCGAGTACTACCCGCGGCTGTCGCTGGGCGGCCTGCTCGGCGGCGAGAGCCTGCATGGCGCGCTGTTCTCGTCGGCGGCGTTCCAGCCGCAGGCCTTCCTCGGGCTGCACTGGCGGCTGTTCGATTTCGGGCGCATCGATGCCGAGGTCGCACAGGCGCGCGGCGTCCAGGCCGAGTCGCTGGCCCGGCTGCGGCAGCAGATGCTGCGCGCTGGCGAGGACGTGGAGAACGCGTTGGTCGCGCTGGCGCAGCTCGAGGCGCAGCGCGCCCTGCTGGTCGACGAGGTCGATGCGCACCGCGCCGCGCGCGACGCCGCTGCCGACGCCTACCGCGGCGGCGCCGTGGGCCTCTTCGAAGTGCTGCAGGAAGACCGCCTGCTGCTGGCCGCGCGCGACCAGCTCGCCCGCCTGCAGGCGCAGCGCGCACGGGCGGCCGTCGCCGCGTTCCGTTCGCTCGGCGGCGGCTGGACGCCGGCTGCCTGAATCCCCACCCCACCCAAGCTAGGAACAAACGATGAACACCCGCAAGCTCTCCCTCCTTCTCGTCGCCCTGTCGCTGGCCGCTGGTGCCGCGCAGGCGCAGGGCGCCCGGCCCGCCGTTGAACCCACGCGTGCCGAAGTGCTGGCCGACCTGGTCGTCTACCGCGAGTCCGGCCTGCAGCAGCTCGACAACAGCGATCTCGTCTCGAACTTCACACCCGAGTACCGCACCGCGCAGAAGCGCTACGAGGAACTGCGCCGCTCACCGCGCTATGCGGAACTGGTGCGCTCGTTCGAGACGCACGACGGCCACGCGGCTGAGGGCACGCGCACGGCGGGCGTGGACGCCAAGCGCTGAGAAGGGGGCCGTCAGTGCCCGCGGCGATCGGCCGCGGCGAGCACATCGGCCTGCACCTGCTTGTTGTCCCGACCGGTGACGACGATCGGCACCTGGGGAACCCACGGCTGGTCATTGCCCCGCAAGCGATGCCGCCAGACCTTCATGGGGAATTTGATCCAGTTTCCGCTTGGCAGCTTTACCTGGCCGAGTTCCAGGTAGACGCTGTCGAAGCCGGTGGTTTCACCCACGTGGAGAACGCCGGGCACCAGGCGAACGAGGTCCGCCATGTCGAGGCAGGCGCTGACGCAGCCGTTGTCCGTCAGCAGGATCACCTGACCGTCGAATCGCGCGAGATGGGCGTGGCGGCGGACCATTTCTGCTGGGGTGACCAAGGGCTCACCATCGTCCTGCGGAATCCAGTGTTCGCCGCGATCCAGGGCTGCCTGCATGCGCGCTCTGAGTTCGACGAGCATGCGGGGTATGGGGTCGTCGCTCCCCAATCGGCCTGTTATGTAGGCAATGCGGTCGTCCTGAGCCTCGAGGTCGGTCCGGGACACTCGCCACCAGGCGCGCGTTTTCGGCAAGGCGTCGAGCCCGGTCTCGTCATAGACCAGTCCGCCTGTCGCCGCGGCGAAGATGCGGGTACCGATGCTGCTGCTTCCGCCGGCATTGCCGCGCAGGTCGAAGACGATGCGGCGCGGATTCGATGTCGCCTCCAGGCGCTCCAGCAGGTGTTGCAATTCCTTCTCGCTGCGGGCATTCAGCTGGAAATCGCCAGCACGGATCCACAGCGTGCGATCCGGCAGCAACTCCATGTCATTGACGTGAGGCGGCTGCACCGCGGCCGACCCTGCCGAGGCAAAGAGCGAGCGCACTTCCGTCGTCGTCGCATGACGGTAGAACTGCGCCAGCTCGACCATCTCGCCCTGCGCGAGGCGGAACGTGCAGGACGCCTTTCGCTGGACGGCCATCGCCGGCCATGACAAGCGTGCCAATAGCAGGCCATCTCGATACTGCGCGTCGACGTAGGTGATGAAGGGCGCGACGTCCTCCTCGATCATGCGTGCCGTGGCGTGGCCATCGCATGCAACGAGCTCGGCACCGATCGGTGGCAGTGCCACGGGCCAGTCCTGCACCGTCGCGGCGACGCGGGCGCGTCCGTCCGCAGCGCGCTTGAGCATCCATCCGCTCAGGACGGAGGTGTCACCCGCGTTGACGCCGTTGGTATGCGCGAGATGGACATCCTGGAACGGCGCCAGAAAGGCATCGGCCACCGACATCACGTCATGCTGGTCCTGCGCATCCTTGACCCGTCCGAGGGCTGCCCGGTAGGCGGTCTCGATGCGCTCGCGATAGCTCGGGTTCTCATCGTCGATGGCACCGGGGTGCGCTTCGAGGAGCACCGTGTGCATGGCGTCGAGTTCCTCCCGCGCGGCGATGCGGGCAGCTTCAGCCGCTGCCGTCGATGACGGCAGCGGCTGCGCAGTGGCGGCGCCGGCGCACAGGATCGCGGCGGCGAGGCCGCCGCAAATCAAAAGCCGACGATGTGCTGTTCGCAAGCTGCTTCCTCCTCAGGACGCCAGCTTCAGCCCGACGATGCCGGCGACGATCAGCCCCAGGCTGATGAGGCGGCCGATGCTGGCCGCCTCGCTGAACAGCACCATGCCGAGGATCGCGGTGCCTACGGCGCCGACGCCGACCCATACCGCGTAGGCCGTGCCCACCGGCAGCGATTTCATCGCCAGGCCCAGCAGGCCGACGCTGGCGGCCATCGCGGTGGCGGTGCCGATCGAGGGCCAGAGGCGGGTGAAGCCCTCGGTGTACTTCAGGCCGATGGCCCAGCCGACTTCCAGAATGCCGGCGATGACGAGCAGGATCCAGGCCATTTTTAGAACTCCTTGATGTGGTCGAGCAGCCGCTGCAGCGCCGCGGCGAAGACGTCGATCTCGAAATGCTGCGGGTCGTCGTGCGCGTCGTCCAGGCCTTCGTCGAGATCGGCATGGAAGGCCGGCACCAGCCAGCGGCCGGCACGTGCGCTGGCCGCGGCGTAGAGCAGGGCGAGCTTCTCGTACTGCGCCGGCGTGAAGCCGGGCAGCGGGGCGATCAGGTCGTTCTTCGGCGAGCCCTGCGGATCGCGCCGGCGCGGCTGCATCAGCTCGATGTGGACGAAGAGGCCCTTGGCCGGCTGGCCGATGACCTTGGTCTCGAACTTGGTCGCGCGCCAGGGCTCGGCGAAGTCGTGGCCCAGCACCGTCTCGCCGAGCCGGTTGACGAACACGTGCGCCACCGCGTTCGGCCCGGCGTAGTGGGCGATGCGGTTCAGCTCGGGTGCGTCGTCGGCGGGAAAGGCCGGCGCGTCGCCGAGCCAGGGCGTGCTGGTGTCGTGGATGACGAAGTAGTGCACGCGCTCGAGCCGCTGGCCTAGGTCGCCACCGATCTCCGAGGCCGGCTTCCTGGCGGCGTAACGGATGAAGTCGACGGAGGGCGCGGTGGTGCCGACCAGCGACGCCAGCAGCGGCGGCAAGGTGGCCGGCTTCGCATCGATCACGCCACCGCGCGATACGTAGCGCAGCAGGCAGCGGGCCTGTGTCTGCGGTGTGCCGGCGAAGGCGAGCGTGGTGGTATCGAAGCCGCAGGGCAGGGCGGCCTGAGCCAGCAGCGGGGCCGCCGCGAAGGCCGCGAAGATGGCTCGTTTCACCCCAGCTTCACCCCAGTTTCAGCCGCTTGCACAGCTCCAGCGTCAGCGCCGACTGGTTCAGCGTGTAGAAGTGGATCGCGGGCACGCCGCCGGCGATCAGGCGTTCGCAGACGCCGGTCATCACATCCAGACCGAACGCGCGGATCGAGGCTGCGTCGTCCATGAAGCCTTCCATCTTCAACGCCACCCAGCGCGGGATCTCGATGCCGTCGCGTGCCGCGAACTGCGCGATGCGGGCGTAGTTGTGGAAGGGCATGATGCCCGGGATGATCGGCTGAGCGACGCCCAGCTTGCGCGCCTGCTCGACGAAGTGGAAGAACGCGTCCGGGTTGAAGAAGAACTGCGTGATCGCTGAGCTGGCGCCGGCACTCATCTTGTCTGCGAAGTGCTGCAGGTCGCGCGCGGCGTAGCGCTGCTGCGGGTGGTACTCGGGGTAGGCGGCGACCTCGATCGACCAGTCCGGCCCCTGCGTTTCGCGGATGAAGCTGACCAGCTCGGAGGCGTAGCGGAACTCGCCGGCGAAGGCGGTGCCGCTGGGCAGGTCGCCGCGCAGCGCGACGACGCGGCGGATGTTCTGCGCGCGGTAGGTGGCGAGGATCTCGGCGATGCTCTCGCGGGTGGAGCCTACGCAGCTCAGGTGCGGCGCGGCCTCATGCCCGGCGGCGGCGATGTTCATCACGGTGGCCAGCGTCTTCTCGCGCGTGGAGCCGCCGGCGCCGTAGGTCACGCTGAAGTACTCGGGCTTCAGCACGCTCAGCTCCTGCACGACGGTCTTCAGCTTCTCGCTGCCGATGGGCGTGTTGGGCGGGAAGAATTCGAAACTGACGGGGGTCTTCATGAATGGGCCCAGAGAAAGAATTCGGTGTTGCCATCACCGCCGGTGATGGGGCTTTCGAACCAGTCGCGCAGCGTGAGCTTCAGCGGCGCGATGGCCTCGCGGGCGCGCGCCTCCAGCTCGGCGTATTGCCTGGGGTCCTTGACGAGGCCGCCTTTGTTGAGCGCCTTCTTGCCCAGCTCGAACTGCGGCTTGATCAGCAGCAGCAGCTGGCCGCCCGGTGCGAGCCAGGCAGCGATGCGAGGCAGTTCGCCCAGCATCGAGATGAAGGACAGGTCGCCGACGATCAGCTCGAACGTGCGCGCCGGTTGGTACTCGCGGACGTGGGTGTTCTCCAGCGCGGTGACGCGCGGATCATCGCGCAGCGCCGCATGCAGCTGGCTGTGGCCGACGTCGATGCCGGTCACGTGCCCCGCGCCGGCCTTCAGCAGCACGTCGGTGAAGCCGCCAGTGCTCTGGCCGATGTCGAGTGCCTGCAGCCCCTGCACCGCGATGCCGCAGTGCTTCAGCGCGCCTTCGAGCTTGAGCCCGCCGCGCGAGACGTAGCGCAGCTCGGCGTCGTCGGTGACGACGAGCTGCTGATGCTCGGCCAGGTCTTCCCCGGCCTTCTTCAGCACCCGGCCGTTGACCTGTACCGCGCCGGCGTCGATCAGGCGTTGCGCAGCCGATCGGGTGGGCGCGAGGCCTTGCTGTACAAGAAGTTGATCTGCGCGCATGCATGGGTTCTCGGGACACGGAGATCACGGAGAGACACAGAGACCACGGAGAAATACAAAGCGAACTCTGTGTTCTCTGTGTTCCTCCGTGTCCTCTGCGTAGAAATGATCTCGCGATCGATCAATACCGGTACGTATCCGGCTTGTACGGGCCCGACTTGCTCACGCCGATGTACGCCGCCTGCTCGTCCGTCAGCTCGCTCAGCTGCGCGTTCAGCGTGACCAGCTGCAGGCGTGCGACCTTCTCGTCGAGGTGCTTGGGCAGCACGTAGACCTGGCCGACCTCGTAGTTGGCCTTATGCGCGAACAGCTCGATCTGGGCGATCGTCTGGTTGGCGAACGAGGACGACATCACGTAGCTCGGGTGGCCCGTGCCGCAGCCCAGGTTCACCAGGCGGCCCTTGGCCAGCAGGATGATGCGCTTGCCGTCCGGGAAGATCACATGGTCGACCTGCGGCTTGATCTCTTCCCACTCGTACTTCTCGATCGAGGCGATGTCGATCTCGTTGTCGAAGTGGCCGATGTTGCAGACGATGGCGTTGTGCTTCATCGCGGCCATGTGCTCGTGGCGGATCACGCCCTTGTTGCCGGTGGTCGTCACGAAGATGTCGGCCTTGTCGGCGGCGTATTCCATCGTCACCACGCGGAAGCCTTCCATCGCTGCCTGCAGCGCGCAGATCGGATCGATCTCGGTCACCCACACCTGGGCCGACAGCGCGCGCATCGCCTGCGCCGAGCCCTTGCCCACGTCGCCGTAGCCGGCGATCACAGCGATCTTGCCGGCAATCATCACGTCGGTGGCGCGCTTGATGCCGTCCACCAGCGATTCGCGGCAGCCGTAGAGGTTGTCGAACTTGCTCTTGGTGACCGAGTCGTTGACGTTGATCGCGCGGAACAGCAAGGTGCCCTTGTCGCTCATCTCCTTCAGGCGGTGCACGCCGGTGGTCGTCTCCTCGGTCACGCCGATGATCTCGGCGCTCTTGCGGGTGTACCAGGTGGCGTCGACGGCGATCTTGGCCTTGATCGCGGCGAACAGCACGCGCTCTTCCTCGCTGCCCGGGTTGGCCAGCACGGAGAGATCCTTTTCGGCCCGCTGGCCCAGGTGCATCAGCAGCGTCGCGTCGCCGCCGTCGTCCAGGATCATGTTCGGCCCTTCGCCGGCCTCGCCCTTGGCGGCGAACTCGAAGATGCGGTGCGTGTAGTCCCAGTAGTCGGCCAGCGTCTCGCCCTTGTAGGCGAAGACGGGCGTGCCCGCGGCGACCAGCGCGGCGGCGGCGTGATCTTGCGTGGAGAAGATGTTGCACGAGGCCCAGCGCACTTCGGCGCCAAGTGCCTGCAGCGTCTCGACCAGCACGCCGGTCTGGATCGTCATGTGCAGCGAGCCGGTGATGCGCGCGCCCTTCAGCGGCTGCGTCGTGGCGTACTCCTTGCGGATGGCCATCAGCGCCGGCATCTCGCTCTCGGCGATGCTCAGCTCCTTGCGGCCCCAGGGCGCCAGGCTCAGGTCTTTGATCAGGTATTGGTCGGCGGACAGCGTCGTGGTCGTGCTCATTGCTTGCTCCAGAAGAATGGGGCCGCAATGCCTGACGGGTCTTTCGAACGGAAATCGATCACCCACGGCCAGACAGTGCGGGTGAGCGCGGTTGCAGTATTGATCCGAGCCTGGCCTCAAAGGGTGCTGAGGTTGCAACGCTCCTCGGAAGCCGCGAATTCTAATCGCAAGCTTCAGCGGCGTGGACAATGCCGCGGTGCAAGCCTTCGAACTCTGCTCGCCCGTGCGATTGCGCACGCTGCGCGGCGTGCTCACCGACATCGACGACACGCTGACGGCCGCAGGCCGCATCGAGCCCGTGGCGCTGCAGGCGCTGCAGCGGCTACAGCGCGCGGGTATCCCGGTCATCGCCATCACCGGCCGGCCCGCTGGCTGGAGCGAGCCCTTCGCGCTGGCCTGGCCGGTGGCGGCCATCGTCGCCGAGAACGGCGCGGTGATGCTGCGCCGGGACCATGACGGGGGGTTGCGCATCGATTTCACGCAGGACGAGGCAAGCCGGGCCGCCAACGCGCTGCGCCTGCGTCGTTGCGCCGACGAGGTGCTGGCCCGCGTACCCGGCTCGAAGCTGGCGACCGACAGCCCCGGCCGGCTCACCGACATCGCCATCGACCACAGCGAATTCGCCCATCTCGATCCGGCGCAGATCGAGGCCGTCTGCGCCGTGATGCGCGAGCACGGCCTGAGTGCGACGGTCAGCTCCATCCACGTCAACGGCTGGCTCGGCGAGCACAACAAATGGACCGCCGCGCGCTGGGCCGTCGAGACCGCGCTGGCCATGCCCTTCGATGCCCACGAGTGGCTCTACGTCGGTGATTCGGCCAATGACCAACTGATGTTCGAACGGATGCCCCTGTCCGTCGGCGTGGCCAATATCGCGCGCTTCCTGCCCGCCTTGCGATCGCTGCCGTCCTACGTGACCGCCGGCGAGCGAGGGCGGGGGTTCGCCGAAGTGGCGCAGGCGCTGCTGCGCAGGGATCACTATGATTCCGATTCCACGCTGCCCGCGTAGCGTTTCCGAAATGAGGCATCCCATGAAGAAAATCCTCCCGCTGCTGGCTGTCGCGCTGCTGGCGAGCGCCGCTCAAGCCGCGGACGTCGGTGTGTCCGTTCAGGTCGGTCAGCCGGGCTTCTATGGCCGCATTGACATCGGCAACGCCGCCCCGCCGCCGGTCGTGCTGGCCCAGCCCGTCTGGGTACAGCGCGCACCCGTGCGCCCGGCGCCGATCTACTTGCGAGTGCCGCCGGGCCACCAAAAGCACTGGGACAAGCATTGCCGCGAGTACCGAGCCTGCGGTGTACCGGTCTATTTTGTCCGCGAGGACTGGTATCAGGAGCGTTACAGCCACCATGACGATGGCCACCGCGGCGACCACGGACACGGTAAGGGCCATGGCAAGGGCCACGGGAAGGACAAGGACCGCGACTGAATCGCGGGGACGGCCGCGATCCTTCGCGGTGAGCAGGCTCAGCCGCAGCAGCGAGCGCTGGAGTCCTTGCCTTCGCTTGCCCCGGCCGGCGCGGCACAGGCAGTCTTCGGCTTGCAAGGCGCGCCGGCCTCCGGCATGACCGGCGCGGGACCGGCTTCCTTGGGGCGGATGGCGTCGGCCTTGCGTTCGCTGTAGCGACGGGTCAGGTAGGGGCTGGCGTCACGGGTCAGGAGCGTGAACTTGATCAGTTCTTCCATCACGTCGACGACGCGCTCGTAGTAAGGCGAGGGCTTCATGCGCCCGTCTTCGGTGAACTCCTGATAGGCCTGGGCCACCGAGGATTGGTTCGGGATCGTCACCATCCGCATCCAGCGGCCGAGCACCCGCATCTGGTTGACGGCATTGAACGATTGCGAGCCCCCCGACACCTGCATGACGGCCAGCGTCTTCCCCTGCGTCGGCCGGACCGAGCCGGCGGTCAACGGAATCCAGTCGATCTGGGCCTTCATCACGCCGGTCATCGCGCCATGGCGTTCGGGCGAGCACCAGACCATGCCCTCCGACCAGGCCGCAAGCCGCCGCAGCTCCTGGACCTTCGGATGGCTGTCGGGTGCGTCATCCGGCAGCGGCAGGCCGGCCGGGTTGAAGATGCGGACTTCGGCTCCCATCGCCTCCAGGAGGCGGGCCGCCTCGAAGCACAGCAGCCGGCTGTACGAACGTTCCCGCAGGGAGCCGTAGAGGAGCAGGATCCGCGGCCGATGCCGGGACGCCCTCACCAGGGCCATCGATTCGAAATCCGGCGTTTCGAAATGCTCGGCATCCAGGGCCGGGAACGTGGCGTCGGGGAATAGCAGTTCAGACATGGCTGGCCTTCGAGAGCTTGGCCGCGGCTGTGTTCGCGGCAGGGGTTGGCGCCGTACGTGAGGACAGCAGGTGATGGACGGCGAGCGCCAGCCCGGCACCCAGCAGTTGCGCCACGACGAAAGCGGGCGCGCTGGCCGGCGCGATGCCGGCGAAGCTGTTGCTGAACATGCGGCCGAACACGGCTGCCGGGTTGGCGAAGGCGGTCGAGGCCGTGAACCAGTAGGCCGCCCCGATGTAGGCGGCCACCATGGCCGGCGCGCGGCCGCGCGGCGCGCGCAGTATGACCAGCAGCAGGCCGAACGTGGCGACACTCTCGGCAATCCATTGCCCCGTGCCCGTGCGCACCCGGGTCGAGAACTGGAGGATGCTCATGTCGAACATCGCATGGGCCAGCCAGGCGCCCAGCATCGCGCCCAGCAACTGGACAAGCACGTAGGGCGCGAGCAAGCCCCTGGGCAACTCGCCCTTCCCAGCCATCACCAGAGATACCGCCGGATTGAAATGAGCGCCGCTGATCGGTCCCATCGTCTCGATCAGGACGTACAGCCCGCCCACCGTCGCGAGGGTATTGGCCAGCAGGGCGATGGCCGCATTCCCGCCCGACAGGCGTTCCCCCATCACCCCCGACCCGATCACCACGGTCAGCAGCAAGGCCGTGCCCAAGGCCTCGGCGAGCAGTTTCCGCAGAATCTCGATCCTCATGTTCAGCTGCCCGCGATCGTGCCGAGGGCGAGCTGCAGCTCCGCCTGGCTCATCGATTCGAGCGGCAGCTGCAGCAGCTGCAGCATCCGATAGCCGATGGCCTGCCGCGTCAGCTCGAATGCACGGCGCTTGCCCGCGTCACCACCCTCGGCGTTGGACGGGTCCGGGTAGCCCCAGTGAACCCTGACCGGCTGGCCCTTGCCGCCGAAGAAGACCGGGCAGGTCTCGGCCGCCGCGCTGTCGCACACGGTGATGACGGCGGTCAACGGTGGTGCCTGGGGCGTCGTGAACTCGTCCCAGCTCTTGCTGCGGTAGCCGGCCGGTTCGATACCTGCGTTCGCCAAGGCCTCCACGGCGAAGGGATTCAGGCGGCCGCTGGGCGCGCTGCCCGCGCTGTATGCCCGCACGTCACGGCCGAGCCTGCCGGCCCAGTGGTTCAGCATCCCTTCGCCGAGCACGCTGCGGGCGGAGTTGTGGGTGCAGAGGATGAGGATGTTGAGGGTCATGCTGGAGTTCAGCAGCCGCAGGCAGCCGTCTTCTTCTCGATGGCGCAGTCCGTGCCTTGGCAGCAGTTTTCAGTCAGGTAAGCCAGGACGGCGTTCATCCGCTCATAGGCGGCGCGGTAGATGAGGTTGCGGCTGGCCCGTTCCTGCGTGACCAGGCCGGCGTGCACCAGTTCCTTCAAGTGGAAGGAGAGCGTTGCCGGCGCGACGCCCAAGGCCTCCTGGATGGCGCCAGGCGTCAAACCGGTCTCGCCGACCACCACCAGCGCCCGAAAGACCTGCAGGCGCAGGGGCTGGGCCAATGCCGAGAGTGCCCTGATCACATCGTCTTGTTCCATTATTCCAACTTTATCGAATTAACGAATTATTGCAAGCGGGAACTCGCCGGTTGGTGCGACGGGCGGGGCGCTTCGTACTGACGGCGTCGTCGTGAGGCCTGCGTCAGGCAGGCATCAGTTGCAGCCCAGGAACAGCCGCATCCGCTCCAGTTCCTCCGCCAGCGCGAGCTTGAACGCCGCACCCTTGGGCTTTACGCCGGCGAAGCCCAGCTCGTGCTTCAGCCGGCCCTTGTCCAGCCGCAGATTGGCCCAGCCGAGCATCTCCTCGCCCCACAGCATCGGCAGCGCGTAGTGACCCATCTTGCGCTTCTCCGCCGGCACGTAGGCCTCGAACTTGTACTCCCAGCCCCAGAGCAGTTCGAAGCGGCGGCGGTCCCAGACGACAGGGTCGAACGGCGCCAGCAGCCGCAACTGTTCATCCGGCGCGTGGCGCCTGGAGCGCGGGTTCTCGTCGGCCGGCCAGTACCAGGTCCGGCCCTCGACGACCGCATGCGCATAGCGCGTCTTCGCGGCCTTGCTGAAGGCCTGCCGCGCCTCGGCGCGCAGGTGCGGCACGCCGTAGCCGAGCAGGCTCGTGAGGTAGCCGAGGCTGGCCGAGGGCAGCGGCGCGTAGAGCGCGACGACGCGGTCCAGCAGCAGCGCCGCGCGTTCCAGCCTTGCGGCCTCGCTTTGGTCCTGCTCCGGGTGGCTGATCGCCTCGTAGATCCGTGTGCCCTGGTCACGCCGCTTGACGCGCAGGTGGCCGCGGTAGTGCAGCCCGTCGAGCAACTGCGTGCTGACGTTCAACTCGCCGCCCCAGTAGCCGGGCATGCGACCGTGATGCGCGAATTCCTCGAGTAGCGATTTCGGATGCGTGGGGCCACGCTCGCGCACGGCCGCCAGCAGCGTCTGCGCGCGCTCGTGCGTGGCTGCATCCCAGCTCTTGCGCGGCGTGCGCGGGTGCAGCAGCGCCAGCCAGTCGCGCGGCACGAAGCCGTAGTTGACGAAACAGTCCTCTTCGATCTTCAGCCGCGCGTAGCGCTGCTCCAGCTCGCCCGCGCGGTAGTCCGCGACGCGGTGGCGCAGGATCAGGTCCTGCGCCCGCGCGGGGGCGCGCATCGGATCGGCCTGCACGAAGCCCAGCTTCGAGATCGCACGGGGAAGCGTTGTCGGCTTGAACAGGCTGCGGGCGATCGCGTAGCGGCGCAGCTCGTCGAGGGTGGGGGCGGCGGCTTTCATGGCCGGCATTTTGATCCGCCAAAAGCTATCGCGTGATTTTGTTCGCGTGGCCAGGGGTCAGCTCTTGACCCCGCGGGGTCCGACTTGCGGTTGAATGAGAACGAGGCCGACTCGAGAGCGGTCCATGGGAGGAAAACAATCAATGGACTTGAGCGCAGCGACGACGAGCACCGCACCGCCGACCCTGATCCCGCTGCAGCGCGTGGCGGCGCGGCTGCGAGTCGGCGCGGCCTTGCCCTTCAATGTGCGCGACGCGGGCGGCGGCCTGCTGCTGCCGCGCGGCCAGACGGTGGCCGACGAGGCGATGCGCGAGCGGCTGCTGGGGCAAGGCGTGGGCATCGATGCGGACGAGCTGCGCGAGGTCCAGGTCCGGCTCGACAGCCAGCGCGCGGCCGTGGAGAGCGGCTTCTTCGAGCGCTGGCTGCGGCTGCAGGGGCGCCTGCGCACCTTGCTGGGCGAGCCCGCCGCTCCGGACTTCCTAAAGCGGCTGCGCGACTGCGCGGCCGTCATCGCCAGCCTCGCCGAGACGAGCCCGGACCGGCTGATCTTCTCCGTCATGCGGCACGAGCACAGCCGCCACTACGAGAACTACGGCAGCGCGCACGCACTGCACGTCGCCGGGCTGTGCGCGCTGCTGGCCCGCCGTGCCGGCTGGTCGACCGATCGTCAGCAGAACCTGCTCGGCGCGGCGCTGTCGATGAACCTGTCCATCGTCGAGCTGCAGGGCCAGATGGCCGTGCGCGGCGGTATTCCCAGCGCGGCGCAGCGCCGCTCGATCGAGCGCCATCCGGAAGACAGCGTCGCCCTGCTGCGTCAGGCCGGCCTGGGCCTCGCTATCGACGACGAGGAATGGCTCACTGCGGTGGCGCAGCATCACGAGGACGAGTCCGGCGGCGGCTATCCGCACCGCCTGCAGGATCCCAGCGAGATGGCGCAGATGCTGCGCTTCGTCGACATCTTCCTGGCCAAGCATGCGGGCCGCGCGGACCGCAGCCCGGTGCCGCCGCAGCAGGCCGCGCGCGATCTCTACATGGCCAGCGCCGGCCACCCGGTGGCGGCGATGCTGATCAAGGAGATGGGCATCTTCCCGCCGGGCAGCTTCGTGCGCCTGGCCTGCGGGGAGACGGCCGTCGTCGTGCGCCGTGGCGCGCATGCCAGCATGCCGCTGGTCTGCGCGATCGCCAGCGCCCAGGGCGAGTCGCTGGCCACGCCGCGTCGGCGCGACACCGCGCAGCCGGAGTTTGCGATCACCGGCTCGCTGGCGGACAAGGCGGTGAAGGTGGTGGTCGAGGCCGAGCGGTTGTACGCCGCCGCGGCCTGAGCTTGTCGGCTTAGCGGCGGAAGGTCTTGGGCCGTGCCGGCATCGGCGAGGACGGCCGGTCCAGATGCCGGAACGTGATCCGGCCCTTGGTCAGGTCATAGGGCGACAGCTCCAGCGAGACGTTGTCTCCGGCCAGGATGCGGATGCTGTGCCGACGCATCTTTCCGCCGGTGTAGGCGATCAGTTCATGTCCGTTGTCCAGCCGGACCCGGAACCGCGAGTCCGGCAGGACTTCGTTGACGATTCCGCGCATCTCGATCAGTTCTTCTTTGGCCATCGGGCCCTCCTGGTTTGTGGTTCAGTGAATCAATCAATCAATTCATCAATCAACGCTGCAGTGCCCAGCTCGTGCCTTCGGCGGTGGCGTACTGCAGAGCGGCGAGGGCGTCGGAGAATTTCGACTTGAATCGGAAGACTCGGTCGATGCTGCTCATGCCTTTGCCGGAGCGGATGGAAACCGAAGCGACGAAGCGGCCTTCGTCGTCGGGTCGGATCATGGGTGAGACAAGGAAACGCCCCACCTCAATGCTTTTGTTGTGCATGTTCTTTTGAGGTGTGCGCCTTGATCGGAATGAACCGTCTAGGCGCGGTTTGAATGAAGGGCAAGCCAATGGACCTGCCCGTGTGATGGCGGAATCGTTCCGCCCGGCATTCTTTCGAAGGCCGACGTAAAACCTCCGCGACCGACATGGCCTGCGAAGACAGAAACACTCAAGAGCAATCAGCTGGGAGGAAGCTGTAGCGAGCCGCTCGCGAGAGGGAGCCTGGGGAAGGCTGGCGGGGCTGCAGATAAGACCTTAGAAGAACGGTCTCGTGCGTATCTATTTGCGGAGTTTACCACTGCGACGCATTTGCCTGCTTGGGTTGGCTGGTAATGGCTGTTGTGTCTTTCGCCACGGTGCCGGGGCGAGACCCGGCGGGCGACTTACTTTCTTGGGCGCCCAAGAAAGTAAGCAAAGAAAGCGCCCCTGGCTCCGCCGCCCTTCGGGTTCCCTGCGATGCTCGGAACCCGAGGCCGCACCCAACTCGCTGCGCTACGCTCCGCTCAAACAAAGGGTGCGAAGTCAGTCTCTGAAGCTCGCTGCGCTCGCGCCTCGGGCTCCTGCGCTTCTCGGCGGCTGCACAAGGGGAACACGACACGGCTCGCCTTCGGCATCGCCTCCAAGGGCGCCGCGCAGCGGACGCCTCATCGAGGCGATGCGCAGCGAGCCGATCAGGCTTCGGGCCCCTTGTGCAGCCGCCGAGAAGCGCAGCGGCTTGGGACCGTGAGCGCAGCGAACCTCGTGCTCTGACTTCGCGCCCCTTGTCTGAGCGGAGCGTAGCGCAGCGAGTTGGGCGCGGGGCCCAAGTCGCGAGCATCGCAGGGAACCCGCAGCGCAGCGGAGGGCGGCGTAACCAGGGTCGCCTTCTTTTGCTTACTTTTCTTGGCGACGCAAGAAAAGTGAGTCGCCCGCCGGGGCGAGTCCCGGCACCGTGGCAGTAGCAAACTGCAGCGACAGCTCAGGTCAACCCCGGCCCCGGCACCAGCGTCATCCTCACCCGCTCCGACGAGCACGCCGCCTCGAAGTCCGCCTCGATCTCGCCCAGCGCCGCCGTGTCGCGGGCATCCACCGTGGCGATGCCCATCGCGCGGTTGCGGCCCTGGGCCTTGGCGACGTAGAGCGCCATGTCGGCCCAGTTGACGGCCTGCTCCCAGTGCACCGGCAACTGCGCCGGCGGCAGCGGGAAGTGGGCGAAGCCGATCGAAACGGTGACGCGCAGCGGGCCGTCCTCGGTATCGACCGGGCTGCCGCCCACCGTCTGCAGGATGCGCTCGGCCAGCAGGCTCAACTGCTCCTGGCCGACGTCCGGCGCGAAGACCAAGAACTCCTCGCCGCCCCAGCGCACGACCAGGTCTTCCGTGCGCACGGCGTGCGCCAGCCGGCGCGCCACCTCGCAGATGACGACGTCGCCGATGCCGTGGCCGTGCTGGTCGTTGACGTGCTTGAAGTGGTCGATGTCCACCATCAGCAGCGCGCCGGAGAACTGCGCCGGCGCCGGCATCACCGACTGCTGCTGCTCCATCACGGCGAGGAAATGGCGGCGGTTGGCCAGGTCGGTGAGCGGGTCGCGCTCGCTCTGCGCGCGCAGCAGCGCCTGGCTGGCGCGCAGCCGCTTGTTGGCATCGCGCACGCGCTTGATCATCACGCCCACCAGCACCAGCGAAAGGCCCATCAGCACCGCGACGGCGATGCCCAGTTGCTGGGCCAGGTGGCGGTTGGAGAGCTGGCGGTCCTTCAGGTCGCGGTCGCGGGTGAGCAGGTCCAGGTCGTGCCGTTCGCGCGTGCTGTCGTACTTCAGCTGCAACTGCTTCAGCGAGGCTTCGCGGTTGCGGGCATTGGCCTCGGCGGTCAGCTGGCGCTCCAGGTGGAAGAGGGCGATGGCCTCCTTCGGCTGGCCGGCGCTGGCCCAGGCCTCGCCCAGCTCGCGCAGCTCGTTGATCCGCTGCGTGGTGTCGGGCTGGCCGCGGCGCAGTTCCTCGACGCGGGCGATCTCGCGCCGCGCCGCGTCCACCTGCTTGAGCTGCAGCAGCGCGACAGAGATGTTGTGCCGCAGGACGCGCTCGCTGCGCCGGTCCTTGTAGCGCAGCACCACCGGCAGTGCCTCGCGCGACAGCGCCAGCGCGCGCGCCGGCTCGTCCTGGTGCATGTAGTAGTCGGCCAGGTTGTTCTGCTCGCGCGCGATGAAGCGCGGCGCGTCGGCCTCGCGGGCCAGGCGCAGCGATTCCTGCAGCGCATGCAGCCGGCCGGGCTGGTCGCCCAGGCGCGAGCTGACCATCGATTCGAAGTTGCGCGTATGCATCTGCAGCATCTTGTCGGTGCCGCTGAACGAGCGGGCGCGCTGCAGCCATTCGTGCGCTTCAGCGCGGTTGGCCTGCTCAGCGCTGATCACCGCGAGCAGGCCGGCGCTCTGCATCGCCTGGTCGACATCGCCGCCGGCCTCGGCCAGCAGCAGTGCGTGCTTGTACAGGGTTTGTGCGGCCGTCACCGCGCCGCGGCGCTCCTGCTGGACGGCGAGGATGCGCTGGGCTTCGGAGAGCGAGCGGAAATCGCAGTCCTTGGCGCTGCGCAAGGTCGCCAGGTCCTCGCCCTGGCAGGCCGGGCCCAGCAGCTCGGCGACGCGCTGCGCCGCCTCGCCGGCTTCCTTGATCTGTGCCTGCCGCGCCGCCACCATTGCGCGCAGCAGCGTCGCGTGAGCCTGCTCGCCGGGCCGGCTGGCAAGTTTGTCGGCCAGGGCCAGCGCGGCGGCGCTGTCGCCGTTCTCCAGCTGCGTGCGTGCCTCGGCGTAGTCCAGCCGCGCCGACGACCCATGGCCGGCGCGCAACTCGGCCAGTTGCTTCAAGGCCCGCTCGGGCTGGCGGCGGCCGAGTTCGACGACGGCCTGCAGCTGCGCTTCGTCGGGGCCCGATCCAGCTTGCGCGGCCTGCACGGCCTGCGCTGCGACCGCGCAGAGCAGCAACAGCATCGTCGCGACCGTCCTCTTCATGGCCGGCCCTCGCTCGGGTCGACCCGGCCTGCCGGACCCTGCAGCGCGATCAGCCTCAACCGGCCCGCATGGCAGGCGGTCTCGACGGCGGCGGTGATCTGCGCTAGCTCTGGCTCGTCGCGCGCGTCGACGTGCTCGACGCCATAGGCCTTGTTGCGGCCGTGCGCCTTGGCCATGTACATGACGGTGTCGACGAGATCGATCGCGCGCTCCCATTCCAGCCGCAACTCGTGCGGCGCCAGCGGGAAGCTGGCGAAGCCGATCGAACCGGTCGTCGGGATCAACTGGCCGGCGTGATGGATCGGCGCGGCGATCAGGTCCAGCAGGCGTTGCGCCAGGCCTTGGGCGAAGGCCGGCTCGCGCGCCTTGACGGCGATCAGGAATTCCTCGCCGCCCCAGCGCACGACCAGGTCGTCCTCGCGCAGCGCGCTGCGCAGCCGCCGCGCCACCTCGACCAGCACCGTGTCGCCGGCCGCGTGGCCGTGCTGGTCGTTGATGCGCTTGAAGTGGTCGATGTCGATCAGGAAGAGGCTGCCGTCGAGCCGGCCGTCCGCGGCCATCTCCTTGATCGCCGACTGGAAATGGCGCCGGTTGGCCAGGCCCGTCAGTGGATCGCGCTCGCTCTGAATCTTCAGCTTCGCGTTGCTGCTTGCCAGCGCCTCGTTCGTGCGGCGCACGCGCCGGTAGAACAGCACCATCAGCGCCGAGGTCACGACGATGCAGCCCGCCAGCGACGCCCACAGCTCCAGCCCCAGGTCGCGGGCGCGGATCTGCTCGGCCATCAGGCTGTTGTCGCGGTTCAGCAGCTCGATCTCCTTCATCCGCTGGTCCGCGTCGTAGCGCTCCTGCGCCTCCAGCACGGCCTTGCGGGTGTCGTCGCGCAGCACCTGGTCGATCAGGCGGCGGTACTCGTGGTGCGCCTCGATCGCGCCGGTGAAATCGCCGGCGCGTTCCAGGTACTCGCCCAGTTCCTGCCAGCTCTCGGTGACGCCGCTGGTGGCGCCCTGCTGCTCGTCCAGCGTGATCGCGGCGCGCGTGTCGACCTTGCCCTCGGCGACGCGGCCCATCGAGATCTTGGCCAGGCCCAGGTTCTGCCGCGCGGTGATCTCGGCGTTGAGATTGCGCGTCTTGCGCGCCAGCGGCAGCGCGGCCTGCGCCTGCTCCAGCGCGCGGGAGAACTTGCCGGCGTGCAGGTAGTAGTCGGACAGGTTGGCCATCGCCTGCGCGCTGAAGGACTCGGCGCCCATCTGCGAGGCCTGCTCGACGGCGGCCGTCAGCGCGCGCTGCGCGATGCTGGTGTCGGGGTCGTGCGAATAGACGATGCCCTTGATCGTGTGCAGGCGGTACAGCAGGACCGGATCCGGATCGAGCGCCGCCTGCTCGGCGGCCTCGCCGATCGTCTGCTTGGCGCGGTCCAGTTGCTCGGCCCGGTAGTAGAACAGCGCGAGCTGGATCAGCGTCTGCGTGACCCGCCAGCGCTGGCCCAGGTCCTGCGCCAGGCGCAGCGCGTGGTGGCCGTCGGCGATCGCCTCGTCCATCTCGCCGGCGTCCATGCGCACCATCGCGCGCAGGTTGTGCACGCGGATCAAGTCGGCCGGCGGCGCCTTGCGCAGCGGTTCGGCGTCGATGCCGGCCAGCACCTTGCGTGCCTCGCGCACGTCCTGCTGGCCCTTGTAGAAGAACTGCCCTTCGACGTAGGCCAGCGCGAGCGTCGCTTGCGCGTGCGTGGCCGGGTTCGGCCAGGCGCGCAGCTGTTGCGTGAATGCGTCGACGCGCAGGCGGTCCTGCGCCAGCGCGGCCAAGGCGCCGGCCTGTCCCAGCACCTCGGCACGCTCGGCGCTGCCGGGGGCGGTGCGCGTGATCAGGTCCTGCAGCTCGGCGTCGTGTGCGGCCGGCTGGGCGCTGCCGGTGCGCTCCAGGCCATCGAGTTGATGCGCGATCTGGACGGCCACGCTGCGCGCCTCGCTGGCCGCCGAACTGGCCGGGCGGCTGCCGACGAGCATGGCCAATCCCGCCGCAGCCGCCAGGGCGGCCACGCAGGCGAGTGCCCAGCGCCCGCGCCGGAGCGAGCGGGGATGGCGTGGAGGTGAGGCGTTAGCCCGGTTCATCGGTCGGGGCGGTGTGGCCGGAATCAGCGCAGAAGTCTGCCATTGCCGCTCATCGGGCCGTTGGCGATCGGCGCGGCGTATTTCTCGCTATCGGCGCCTGTCTGAATCGATCGCTCGGCTTTTCCATGCCTCGGGCGCTGCTTTTGTTCGAATTTGTAAACGCGCAGTGTAGGCAGGCGGAGGGGTTTGCCCGAGAGTAGTCGCCCTAATGGCAATCTTCGGCGGGGACGCGCAGCCGTCCTCAGTCCTGTCAGGCCGGCTGGTAGCCGCGCGGCACCGCGCCGAGCAGGCGCCGCGTGTAGTCCTGCTGCGGCGCGGCCAGCAGCGAGCGCGTTTCGTTCTGCTCGACGACCGCGCCGTTCTGCATCACCAGCACCTCGTCGGCGATGAATCGCACCACAGCCAGGTCATGGCTGATGAAGACGTAGCTGAGCCCGAACTCGTCCTGCAGGTCCTTCAGCAGGTTCAGCACCTGGGCCTGCACCGAAACGTCCAGCGCCGAAACCGCCTCGTCCAGCACCAGCACCTCAGGCTGCAGGGTCAGGCAGCGCGCGATCGCCACCCGCTGGCGCTGGCCGCCGGAGAACTCGTGCGGATACTTGTGCAGGGCCGAATCGTCCAGGCCCACCTTGCGCAGCAATTCGCTGGCGCGGGCGGCGCGCTCGGCGGTGTTGGCGCCGATGCCGTGGATCTCCATCGGCTCCAGCAAGGTCTGCCCGATCGTGAAGCGCGGGTTCAGCGAGGCATAGGGGTTCTGGAACACGATCTGGATGCGGCGGCGCATCTTCTGCCACTCGACGCCGTTCATCGCCAGCAGGTCGCGGCCTTCGAACAGCACCTGGCCCCCGGTCGGCTCGTGCAGGCGCAGCAAGGTGAGGCCGGTGGTCGTCTTGCCGGAGCCCGACTCGCCGACGATGCCCAGCGTGTGCCCCTTGCGGAGCTGGAAGTCCACGCCCTTGACGGCCGGGAACTCGCGACGGCTGAACAGGCCGGCCTTGAAGAAGAAGCTCTTCTTCAGGCCCTTCGCCTCGAGGACGACCGGCGCCTGCGGGTCCTTGGCCGTGCCCGTCTGCTGTGCTTCGCGGCCGGCGATGTGATCGTCGATCACCATCAACCGCGCCGGGTTGTGCTGCGTGTCGATGCTCGGCCGGCAGGCCAGCAGCGCCTTCGTGTAGCCGTCCTGCGGCGCGCTGAAGATGGCCGCCACCGGTGCCTGCTCGCGCACCTGGCCGTGGCGCATCACGACGACGTGGTCCGCCACCTCGCCGACGACGCCCAGGTCGTGCGAGATGAACAGCAGGCTCATCCGGTGCGAGGCCTTCAGCCGCGCCAGCAGGTCCATCACCTGGCGCTGGATCGTCACGTCGAGCGCGGTGGTCGGCTCGTCGGCGATCAGCAGCTTGGGCGAGCAAGCCAGCGCCACGGCGATCATCACGCGCTGCTGCTGGCCGCCGGACAGCTCGTGCGGGTAGGCCGAGAGCCGCCGCTTCGGCTCCGGGATGCCGACCTCGTTCAGCAGCTCCTCCGCCCGCGCCAGCGCCTGGCGGCGGCTCATGCCGAGGTGCTTCACCAGCGGCTCCATGATCTGTTCGGCCACGCTGAACACCGGGTTCAGCGAGCTCATCGGATCCTGGAACACGCAGGCGATCTCCCTGCCGCGGATCGTCTGCAGATCGCGCAGCGAGGCCCGCAACAGGTCGCGGCCCTGGAACTCGATGCGGCCCTCGCGCTCGGCGTTGTCGGGCAGCAGGTTCAGGATGGACATGGCCGTGACGCTCTTGCCCGAACCGGATTCGCCGACCAGCGCGACGGTGGTGTTCTCCGGCACGTCGAAGCTGATGCCCTTGACGGCCTGTGTGCGCTGGACTTCGCCGTTATGGCGGCCCATGCGGAACGAGACTTTGAGGTCCTGGATGCTCAGCAAGCTCATTCCAGACCTCGCAGCTTGGGATCGAGCGCATCGCGCAGCGCGTCGGTGAACAGCGCGAAGGCGGTGACGAACACGGCCATGCAGGCGGTCACGGCGACCAGCTGCCACCAGTAGCCGAGGATCAGCTCTGACTGCGCCTCGGCCAGCATCGTGCCCCAGCTGACCTGATCGACGCCGACGCCCAGGCCCAGGTAGGACAGGATCACCTCGCTCTTGATGAAGGCCACCACATGCAGCGAGAGCTGCACCAGTGCCACGTGCGAAACGTTCGGCAGGATGTGCTTGAACATCCGGCTCATGCGTGACGCACCGATCGCCTCGGCCGAGCGCACGTACTCGCGCACCGAGTGCTTGATGAACTCGCTGCGGATCAGCCGGTAGATGCCGGTCCAGCCGGTCAGCGCCAGAATCAGCACGACCGAGCCGACGCCGCGCTGCACCACCGCCGCGAAGGCGAAGATCTTAAGAATGTCCGGGATCGCGGTGAAGACGTTGTAGACCCACTCCAGCACGTCGCCGACGACGCCGCCGAAGAAGCCCGACAGTGCGCCCAGCACGGTGCCGATGATCGTCGCCACCAACGCGGCCACGACGCCGACCAGGATGGACACCTTGGCGCCCTGGATCGCCTTGGCGATTACATCGCGGCCGAGTCGGTCGCCGCCGAAGGGCAGGGTCTCGGCCTTGACCGTGTCGGTGGTCTTGTACTGCGCGGCGCGCTCGGCCCATTCCTTGTAGCGCGGCGCCAGCGGATCGATGTCGCTGAGGTCCACGTTCGGCCCGGTCGGCACGGCGATCGTGCCGGTCGCCTCCGGCGGCGCCGGGCCGATGAAGGTGGGCGAGGCATTGGGCACGCCGAGTTCCTTCTGCCAATCCCTGGCGACCAGGCCGGTGGCCGCGGCCAGCACCAGCAGCAGGAACAGCCCGACGATCAGCATCGAGACGATGCCGACACGATCACCCTTCAGGCGGCGCCAGGCGGCGAGCCAGACGCCTTCGGAGGGGCGCACGAACGAAGCGGTAATCGTGCTCACTTCAACACCACCCGCGGATCGACCAGCTTGTAGAGCAGGTCGGTGACCAGGTTGACCACCATCGTCAGGAAGGCCAGGTAGATCGAGAAGGCCTGGATCACCGGATAGTCGGCGCGGTTCACCGCCAGCAGGATCTCGCGGCCGAGGCCTGGGATCGAAAAGAACACCTCGATCAGGAAGGAGCCGACGAAGATGCCCGGCAGGGCCACCGAAACATTGGTGAGGATAGGCATCATCGCGTTGCGCAGCACGTGCTTGAACAGCACCGTGTTCTCGCTCATGCCCTTGGCGCGGGCGGTGCGTACGTAGTCGTGGCCGATCTCGTCGAGGAAGAAGCTGCGGTAGAGGCGGATCTCCGGGGCCAGGGCCACCATCACCACCGTCAGCACCGGCAGCGGCGCGTACTGGCGCAGGTTGGTCCAGGTGCTGTCGCTCCAGCCCTGCACCGGAAACCAGCCGAGGCGGAAGGCGAACAGGTACTGCGCCAGGATCACGTAGACCAGCAGCGAGATGCTGACGGCCACGGTCGTCAGGATCATCACCATCCGGTCCGTCAGGCTGCCGCGCACATAGGCCACGGCCAGCGCGAAGGGGATCGCGAGCGCCACCTGCAGCAGCAGGATCGGGATCATCACCGTCAGCGTGGCGGGCATCCGTGTGGCGAACAGATGGCCGATCGATTCATGCGTGGCCCAGCTCTTGCCCCAGTCGAAGGTGACGATCTGCTTGATGAAGATCCAGAGCTGCTCCCACACCGGCTTGTTCAGGCCCAGCTGCTCGCGGATCGATTCCACCATCTCCGGGCTCGCGTTCAGGCCGCCCAGCACCACGGCCGGGTCCGCGCCGAAATACTTGAACAGGAAGAACACCAGCAGGACCACGCCCAGCAGGGTCGGGATCATCTGCCACAGGCGTCGGATCAGGTAGGCCGCCACTTGCGAGGACTCCAGGACGAGCGAAGCGGCCGAGTCTAGTTCAGTGCCGCTGCGTGCCTCATGCATGTTTGCCCTGAATCCAGGGTTGTCGTGCGTGGCAGGGACCGGGGCCAGCCACTAGACTCGGCGGCTTCGCGAGAATCGAGGTACTGGATGTTGTTGCGTCGCGCCTTGCTGGGCCTGCTGATGGTGCTTTCGAGCACCGCATTCGCGCAGGCGGCCGCAGATGGCACCAAGGTATTGCGCTATGCCTTCCGCATCGCCGAGACCGGCTTCGATCCGGCCCAGGTTTCCGACCTCTATTCGCGCACGCTGACGGCCGGCATCTTCGACGCGCCGCTGAAGTACGCCTACCTCGCGCGCCCTTACCAGCTCAGGCCCAACACGCTGAGCGCGATGCCCGAGGTCTCGGCCGACTACAAGACCTGGACCCTGCGCGTGAAGCCGGGCATCTACTTCGCCGACGATGCGGCTTTCGGCGGCAAGCGGCGCGAGCTGACCGCGGCCGACTATGCGTACGCGATCAAGCGCCACTACGACCCGGTCAACAAGAGCGGCAATCTCTACGTGCTGGAGGCCGCGGGCATTCCGGGCCTGCCCGAGCTGCGGCGCGAGGCGATAAAGGGCGGCAAGCCCTTCGACTACGAGCGCCCGGTCGAAGGCCTCGCGCTGGCGGACCGCTACACGCTGCGCATCCGCACCGAGGCCGGCAACCCGCGCTTCCTCTACTGGCTGGCCGACCCGATGCTCGGCGCGGTGGCGCGCGAGGTGGTCGAGCACTACGGCGCGAACATCATGCAGCACCCGGTCGGCACCGGCGCCTGGAAGCTCGGCGCCTGGCGGCGCAGCTCGCGCATCGTGCTGGAGAAGAACCCGGGCTTTCGCGAGGTCTTCTACGACGAGCAGCCGCCGGCCGATGCCGATCCGCGGCTCATCGCCGAGGCCGCGCGGCTGAAGGGCCGGCGCCTGCCGCTGGTGGATCGCGTGGAGATCTCGATCATCGAGGAATCGCAGCCGCGCTGGCTGGCCTTCCTGAGCGGCGAGGCCGACATGATCGAGGAAGTGCCGGCGGATTTCACGGCTATCGCGATGCCGCACAACCAGCTCGCGCCCAATCTCGCCAAGCGCGGCATCCGCATGGACCGCTACGCGCGTGCCGATTTCGTGTCCTCCTACTTCGCGATGGAGAACCCGGTCGTCGGCGGCTTCGATCCGGCCAAGGTGGCGCTGCGCCGCGCGATCTCGCTGGCCTATGACAACGCGCAGGAGGTCCGCCTCGTGCGCCGCGGCCAGGCGGTGCCGGCGCAGAGCATGGTGGCGCCGGGCACGGCCGGTTTCGATGCGGCCTTCAAGTCCGAGATGAACGAATTCGATCGCGGCCGCGCCGCGGCGCTGCTGGATCTGTACGGCTACGTGGACCGCGATGGCGACGGCTGGCGCGACCAGCCCGACGGCAGCCCGCTGGTGATCGAGTACGCCACCCAGCCGGACGGCCAGAGCCGCCAGCTCGCCGAGCTGTGGCAGAAAAGCATGGATGCGCTGAAGATCCACATCAAGTTCCGCATTGCCCAGTGGCCGGAGAACCTGAAGACCTCGCGCGCCGGCAAGCTGATGATGTGGGGCGTGAGCTGGAACGCGTCAGTGCCCGATGCGGAGGATTTCCTCTCGCTCGGCTTCGGGCCGAACAAGGGCCAGGCCAATCACTCGCGTTTCGACATGCCGGCCTACAACGCGCTCTACCTGAAGCAGCAGCACCTGCCCGACGGCCCGGAACGCCAGCAGATCATCGGCCAGATGCAGCGCCTGATGGTCGCCTACATGCCGCTGAAAGGCCACGTGCATCGCGTCTACACCGACATGACGCAGCCCTGGGTCGTCGGCGCACAGCGCAACCTGTTCCTGCGCGACTTCTGGCAGTACGTGGACATCGACACCGACCTGCTGGCAAAGGCGGACGCATCATGATGAGCTTGCGGCGACGTGAACTGCTGGCGCTGCCGGCAGCGCTGGCCGGCATCGGCACTCGCGCGGCCGAGGCCCCGTCATCCAAAGTGCTTCGCTATGCCTTCCGCGTGGCCGAGACCGGCTTCGATCCGCCGCAACTGAGCGATCTTTACTCGCGCATCCTCACCGCGCACATCTACGAGGCGCTCTACACCTACGACCCGCTGGCGCGGCCCGCGAAGATCGTGCCGCTGATCGCCGAGGCCATGCCCGAGGTCAGCGATGACTTCCGCACCTGGACGGTCCGCATCAAGCCCGGCATCTTCTTCGCCGACGATCCGGCCTTCGGCGGCAAGCCGCGCGAGCTGGTGGCGCAGGACTTCGTCTATAGCGCGCAGCGCTTCGCCGACCCGGCCAACAAGGCCCAGGCCTGGGTGCAGTACGAGGACGCCGGCCTCATCGGCCTGAACGCGCAGCGCCAGCGCGCGATCAAGGACAAGAAGCCCTTCGACTACGCCGCCCCGCTGGAAGGCCTGCGCGCGCTGGACCGCTACACCTTGCAGTTCAAGGCCGAGCAGCCGCGCCCGCGCCTGATCCAGCAGATCCTGGCCGGCAGCGACCTGTACGGCGCGGTGGCGCGCGAGGTGGTCGAGTTCTACGGCGACAAACTCGGCGAGCATCCGGTCGGCACCGGGCCCTTCAAGCTCAAGAGCTGGCGGCGCAGCTCGCAGATCGTCTTCGAGCGCAACCCGGCCTACCGCGAGCGCTACTACGAGTCCCAGCCAGCCGCCGACGATGCCGAGGGCCAAGCCCTGCTCACCCGCTTCAAGGGCCGGCGCCTGCCGATGATCGACCAGGTCGAGGTCGTCATCATCGAGGAGCCGCAGCCGCGCTGGCTGGCGTTCCTCAGCGGCGAGCAGAACTTCGTCGAGCGCGTGCCGGAGGACTTCATCAGCCAGGCGATGCCCCACGGCAAGCTGGCGCCGAACCTGGCCAGGCGCGGCGTCCAGGCCTTCCCGACCCTGGCGCCGGACGTGCTGCTGACCTTGTTCAACCTGAACGACCCGGTCGTCGGCGGGCTGGAGCCCGCCAAGGTGGCGCTGCGCCGCGCAATCGGCCTGGGCCTGGACGTGCCGGGCGAGCTGCAGCGGGTGCGGCAGGGGCAGGGCATCGTCGCGCAATCGATGGTGCAGCCGCACACCAGCGGCTACGACCCGGCCTACAAGTCCGAGATGGGCGACTACGACCCGGCCCGCGCGAAGGCGCTGCTGGACCTGTACGGCTACCTGGACCGCGATGGCGATGGCTGGCGCGAGCAGCCCGATGGCAGCCCGCTGGTGCTGGAGCGCCGCACGCAGTCCGATGGCCAGTCGCGCCAGGTCGACGAGGTCTGGGAGCGCAGCATGCGCGCTTTGGGCATCCGGCTGCAGCTGACGGTGGCGCAGTGGCCGCAGAACCTGAAGGCCGCGCAGGCGGCGAGCTACATGACCTGGGACGTGGCCTTCTCCGCCTCGCAGCCGGACTCCATCGGCAGTGCGCAGCTGCTCTACGGCCCGGCCGCCGGCACCTTCAACTTCCCGCGCTTCGCCAACGGCCGCTATGACAGCATCTACCGGCAGATGCAGTCGCTGCCCGACGGCCCCGAGCGCGCCGCGCTGTTCCGCGAGGCCAAACGCATCCAGGCCACCTGGGCACCGCTGAAATCGCGCGGCCACCGCATCATCACCGACATGGCGGCGGCGGAAGTCATCGGCTTCCGCCGGCCGCTGTTCTGGCAGGACTGGTGGCAGTTCGTGGATATCGTCACCGCATGAAACGTTTCCTCTGTACCGTGCTGCTCGCGCTGGGCCTGGCCCTGCCGGCCCATGCCGAGAAGGTGCTGCGCTATGCCTTCCTGATCGCCGAGACCGGCTTCGATCCGGCGAAGATCACCGACGAGTACTCGCGCGCCGTCACCGCCCACATCTTCGAGTCGCCCTACTGCTACGACCCGCTGGCCCGGCCGGTCAAGATGAGGCCGCTGACCGCCGAGGCGATGCCGCAGGTGGACGCCGAGTTCAAGACCTTCACCATCAAGATCCGCCCCGGCATCTACTTCGCCGATGACCCGGCCTTCAAGGGCCACCGCCGCGAGCTGACCGCACAGGACTATGTCTTCAGCCTCGAACGCCTGGCCGACCCCGCGCTGAATGCGCCCGCCTGGGCGCTGCTGTCGGACCAGGCCATCCTCGGCCTCAACGAGCGACGCGAGGCCGCGCTGAAGGGCAAGAAGCCCTTCGACTACGACACGCCGCTCGAAGGCCTGCGCGCGCTCGACCGCTACACGCTGCAGATCCGCACGGCCGAGAGCCGGCCGCGGCTGCCGCAGATCGTGCTGAGCGGCAGCGACCTCTACGGCGCGGTGGCGCGCGAGGTCGTCGAGGCCTATGGCGACGACATCATGGCCCATCCGGTCGGCACGGGTCCGTTCATGCTCAAGTCCTGGCGCCGCAACTCGCAGATCGTGCTGGAGCGCAACCCCGGCTATCGCGAGCGCTACTACGAGTCCGAGCCGGCGCCGGACGACGCCGAAGGCCAGGCCATCGCCGCGCGCCTGAAGGGCCGGCGCATCCCGATGATCGACCGCGTGGAGATCACGATCATCGAGGAGTCGCAGCCGCGCTGGCTGGCCTTCGTGAACGGGCAGCAGGACCTGCTGTTCCGCGTGCCGCCCGAGTTCGTCAACATCGCGATGCCCAACGGCAAGGTGGCGCCCAACCTGGCCAAGCGCGGCATCCAGCTGTTCCGCGTGCCGGCCTCGGACCTGGGCTACACCTACTTCAATATGGACGACCCGACCATCGGCGGTATGACGGCCGCCAAGGTTGCGCTGCGTCGCGCGATCTCGCTGGCCTGGGACACCGAGCGCGAGATCCGCCTGCTGCGGCGCGGCCAGGCGATCCCCGCGCAAGCGGACATCCCGCCGGACACCAGCGGCTACGACCCGGCCTACAAGAGCGAGATGAGCGACTTCGACCCGGCCCGCGCCAACGCGCTGCTGGACCTGTATGGCTACAAGGACCGCGATGGCGATGGCTGGCGCGAGATGCCCGACGGCTCCCCGCTGCTGCTGACCTGGGCCACGCAGCCGGACTCGCTGTCGCGCAGCTACGACGAGTTGTTCCAGATCAATATGCAGCGCATCCACCTGCGCACGGCCTTCGCGCCCGCCAAGTGGCCGGAGAACCTGAAGGCCGCCGAGGCCAACAAACTGATGATGTGGTTCCTGGCGAACACAGCCGACAACCCGGACGGCCAGTACTTCCTGCAGCTGCTCTACGGGCCGGCCGTGCACACGGCCAACTACGGCGACTTCCAGCACCCGCGCTATGACGAGATCTACCGCCGCCTGCAGTCGCTGCCCGATGGCCCCGAGCGCGACTCTCTGTTCCGCGAGGCCAAGCGCATCCAGGCCGCCTTCATGCCGATGAAGGTGCACGTGCACCGGGTCATTGGCGATATGGCCTACCCCTGGGTCATCGGCTACCGCCGCCCCAAGTTCGCCAGCGACTTCTGGCAGTACGTCGACATCCTGCCCCACTGATATGCAGATCTCCGCCAACGGCATCACGCTCGAAGTCGAAGACCACGGCCCGGTCTCCGGCGAGCCGTTGCTGCTGATCATGGGCCTGGGCATGCAGCTGATCGCCTGGCCCGACGGCTTGGTGCAGCAGCTGGTTAGCGCCGGCTTTCGCGTTATCCGCTTCGACAACCGTGACATGGGCCTCAGCCAGCGCTTCGACCACCTGGGCCGGCCCAACGTCGGCATGGCCGCGTTCCAGCACCTGCTGCGCTGGCCGGTGCAGGCGCCGTACACGCTGGCCGACATGGCCGGCGACGCCGCCGGCGTGCTGGCCGCGCTGGGCATCGAGCGGGCGCACGTCTGCGGCGCCTCGATGGGCGGCATGATCGCGCAACACCTGGCCCTCGATCATCCGGCCCGGGTGAAGAGCCTGACGCTGATGATGACCAGCAGCGGCGCGCGCGGCCTGCCGCAGCCCTCGCTGAAGGTGGGCTCGGCGATGATGACCAAGCCGTCCGACCCGAAGCAGGTGGACAGCGTCGCGGCCTACTACGTCAAGCTGTTCCGGCTGATCGGCAGCCCCGGCTATCCGACGCCCGAGCCGCAGCTGCGCGCGCAGATCGAGGCCTCGATCCGGCGTGGCGGCTTCGCTAACCGCGGCACGGCGCGGCAGCTGGTGGCGATCGGCGCCGATGGTTCGAGTCGCGCGGAGCGCCTGGGCAGCATTGCGCTGCCCACCTGCGTGATCCATGGCGACGCCGATCCGCTGGTGCCACCCGCCCATGGCGACGATCTTGCGAAGCGCATCCGCGGCGCGACGCTGGACCGCGTGCCCGGCATGGGCCACGACCTGCCCGAGCCGCTGTGGCCGCACTTCGTCGCCGGCATCCAGCAGGTCAGCCGCCGCTAGCCTGCGGCTGCATCACCATGCCGCCCTTGCTCGAGGCCACGTCGATCAGCGCGGCGGTCTCGGCGTCGAGTTCGCCGTCGTACTTGCTGTTGCGGTACTTCATCTGGAAGGCGGAAATGACGTTGCGCGTGTGCTCGTCGAGCTGGCCGGTGGCGGGCACGAGGTAGCCGATGTGTGCCAGGCGCTGCTGTACCCAGGCGATGTCGGGCAGGGCTGCCGCGTAGCCGGCCTGGCGCTGCGCCACTTGGGCCGGGTCGGGCCAGCCGATCACGCCGGCCTCGTAGAGCCGGTGCCAGGGGAAGGCCGGGCCGGGGTCGCGGCGGCGGTCGGGGGCGATGTCCTCATGGCCGATCACGTGGTCCGGCCGGATGTGGTGGCGCGCGACGATGTCCTTGACCAGCGCCACCACCGCATCGGCCTGGGCCGGCGCATAGGGCTGGTACTGGCCGTTGCGCTGCCCGGTCTTCAGGTCCTTGTCGCCCGGGTTGACGATCTCGATGCCGATCGAAGCCGAGTTGAGGTTCTGCGTGCCTTGCCAGTAGCTGGTGCCGGCCTGCCAGGCCCGGCGGTTCTCGTCCACCAGCTGGTAGACCTTGGCCGGTTCGTCGCGCACCAGGTAGTGGGCGCTGACGTGGCCGTAGGGCGGCTCGGCGTGCGTGAGGATGCGCAGCGAATCGTCCCAACTCTCCTCGGTGTAGTGGATGACGAGGAACTGCGCGCGGCTGTCCTCGTTCGCCGACACAAACTCGTGGCTGGCGCCGGCCGAGCCCAGCGGGGCCTGCGCGCAGGCCGAAAGCAGGAGTGCGGCGGCGGCGCCGACCCAGGTCATCATCTTCTTCATGTCGCTACCGGAAGTTCAGCGGCGACGGTACGGGGGCGGAGCCGGGTCGGGCAAATCGCTTTCTGGCCCCCCGGCATAACTCCCGCGAATACGGCCCCTATTCGCTGATCCGCCGCCAGACGCCACCCTGCAGCTGCATCAGCTCCCGCCCGCGCTTGTCGAAGCCGGAATGGTCGGCCGGCGTCATCGTGTAGACGCCCTGCGTGCCCACGACATCGCGCAGGCCCTCCAGCGCGTCGCGCAGCGCCACGCGGAAGGCCTCGGTGCCGGGCGAGGCCTTCCTCGCCGCTTCGGGCACGGCGCGCTGCAACAGCAGGCCGGCGTCGTAGACGTTGGCCCCGAAGGTGGCGGGCTTGCTGCCGTAGAGCTTTTCGTAGGCGGCGATGTAGTCCTGCGCCAGCTTCTTCGACGGGTTGTCGTCCGGCACCTCCCCGAGCACCAGCATCAGGCTGGCCGCCATCACCGCGCCGTCGACCGACTTGCCGCCCAGGCGCACGAAGTCCGGCGTGGCCGCGCCGTGGGTCTGGTAGATCTGACCCTTGTAGCCGTGCTCGACCAGCGTCGTCTGCGGCAGCACCGTCGGGCCGCCGGCGGCACCGACCAGTACCGCATCGGGCCGCGCCGCGAGGATCTTCGTGGCCTGGCCCAGCACGCTCTGGTCGGTGCGCTGGTAGCGCTCGTCGGCCACGAGCCGGATGCCGGCCTTCTCGATCATCGGCACGAACACGCGGTGCCAGGACTCGCCGTAGGCATCACCGAAGCCGATGAAGGCCACGGTCTTGATGCCCTTCCTAACCATGTGGGCGACCAGCGCCTCGCAGATCAGGCTGTCGTTCTGCGTGGTCTTGAAGACCCACTTCTTCTGAGCGTCCATCGGCAGCACCACCGCCGTCGTGCCCACCGGCGCCAGCAGCGGCGTCTTCGCCTCGGCAACGAACTGCAGCGCTGCCATCGCGTTCGGCGAGCCCGAGGGGCCGATGATCGCGTCGACCTTCTGCTCGCTCAGCAGCTTCTTCACCAGCGTGACCGTCTGCGTGGAATCGGAGGCGTCGTCGTAGACCGTGTACTCCACGTCCAGCGCGCCGATCTTCTTCGGCAGCAGCGCAGCACTGTTGCGCTGCGGGATGCCCACCGCGGCGGTCGGGCCGCTTGCCGAGGTGATCACGCCGATGCGCAGGGTTTCGGCATGGGCGGCGAAGGCCGTCGCCGCCGCGGCAATGGCAAGGAGCAGGCTGCGTTTCATGGCTTGTGAAGGTGGTGGATGTCAGGCTGCCGATGATGCCTTCAACCGGCGCGCCGCGCGTGGCGCAACAGCATCCAGGCCGACACCAGGCAGGCGATGCCGCCCAGCCCCATCACCGCCCGCACCGACAACAGCGCCAGCGCGCTGCCGATCAAGGCCATCAGCACGTTGGCGATGCAGAAGGTGGTCGTCAGCAGGCCCATCACGCGGCCCTGGCCGTGCTCGGCGAAACGCTCGGACATCCAGGCCGGCAGCACCGCGTTGTAGAGCGACTGCGAGGCGCCGGCGCCGATGATGCACAGCACGCCGAGCCAGCCCGGCGCCAGGGCCAGCGCGATGATGCAGGCCGAGGCCAGCAGCGCCGCCCGCGCCGCGCCGGCGAGCCGCGGCTTGCCGCGCGAGAAGCGGCCCGCGGCGAGGCTGGCCAAGGTCATCGCCGCGCACTGGGCCGCCGTCACCCAGGCGATGCCGACGCTGCTGAGGCCCAGCTTCTCCAGCAGCCACAGCGGCGAGAACTCGTACAGTGCGTTGATGCCCAGTGTGTAGAACAACTGCAGCACGAACAGCGGTACCAGGCGCGGGTCCTTGGCCAGTAGCCCCAGCGCCTGCTGTTCGCGCATCGCCTGCAGCAGCTGCAGCGGACCGGAACTCCGCGGCGCCTGGCGCGGCAGCGCGAGCTGCAGCACCAGCTGGCAGGGCAGCATCGCCAGCGCCGCCAGCACGAAGGGCACCGGCTCGCCCAGCGGCAAGGTCAGCCCGCCGACCAGCGGCCCCAACAGCCAGCCCATGTACAGGCAGGCGTTGAGCGAGGCGAAGGCCTTGGTGCGGTCCACGCCCTGCTCGCCCAGGTCGGCCAACAGCGCGCGGGCCACCGCCGTGTTGCCCTCGGTCAGGCCGGTGGCGAAGCGCGCCAGCACGAACAGCAAGTACCAGCGCTCATGCAGCGCGAAGGCCGTGACCAGGTTGCCGACGAAGCAGGCCGCCAGCGTGACGGTGAGCAGCGCGCGGCGGCCGTAGCGGTCCGACAGCGGGCCGATGAACAGGCTGCCGATCAGGATGCCCAGCGGATTCGCCGCCAGCGCCACGCCCATCAGCAGCCGCGGGTCCAGCCCGGCGAAGCGGGTGAAACCGTCGGCCGGCCCGCCGACGAAGATCGGCGCGAGGATGGGATAGGCCATCGACACGCCGATCGTGCTCATCATCGACAGCGCGCAGACGGCGGCGACGACCCACATCGGGTGGCGGATGCCCGGAGGCGGGGCGAAGGGTTGGCTGGGAATGCTCGACATGGGCCGGCATTGTGCAAGCTCAAGTGCGCTTGAGCACAAGCCTGATCAGGCCTCTTCGATCTCGATGGCGTCGACGCGATCCGGATAGAAGGCGAAATGCCCGGCGATCTCCGCAACCGCGTCGTACGGCGCGGCGTAGCTCCAGACCGCGTTCTTCGCACGCTCCCCGCCAGCGGGAATGTCGTGATAGCTGCAGTCGCCCTTGTAGGGGCAATAGGTCGTGTGCGAAGACGCGACGAGCTGGGACATGTCGACGTCGGCACGAGGCAGGTAGTACACCGGCGGATAGTTGGCCTCGCGCAGGACGAGCGCGTGGCGGGAGTCGGCAACGGTCCTGTCGCCCACGCGCACGGTCACGCGATGGTTTGACGCTTCGATCGTGATCGGGTGGTCAGGGCCCGGGATCTTCACAAGTTTGGTGCTCATGGTGTTGGGGAGTAGGTGTGGGCGGATCAGAGTTTGGAACCGCCGTCCACGCGCAGGGTATCGCCGGTGATCCAGCGCGCGTGCTCGGAGGCGAGGAAGGCAATGGCGCCGGCAATGTCTTCGGGCTGGGCCATCCGTTGCAGCGCCTGCATGCCCAGCGTGGCGGAGCGGCCGGCGTCGGTCTTGGTGAAGCTGGACATCTCGGTCTCGACGACGCCCGGCGCCACCGCGTTCACGCGGATGCCGCGCGCGCCCAGCGCCGAGGCCCAGTGCTTCACCAGGGTATCGATTGCACCCTTGGTGGCCGCGTAGGCGGACAGCGTGCCGACCGAGGCATGGGCCGCGAGCGAGGACAGCAGCACGACGCTGCTGCCGCTGTGCAGGGTCGGCAGCAACTGCTGGACCAGGAAAAAAGGCGCGCGCACGTTGACGGCGAAGAGTGCGTCGAAGTCTTCGACCGTCGTGTCTTCGAGCGACGCCGCCCGGGCGATGCCGGCATTGGCGACCAGCACGTCGAGGCGTCCGCCGACGATGGCTCGCACCCGCTGCGCGAGCTGATGCGGGCCGTCGGCGGCGCGCAGGTCGGCCGCAATGCTCTGGGCCTTGCCGCCGCCGCGAATGATTTCTTCGACCACCTCGGCCGCTTCCTTCTCGCCGCTGCCGTAGTGGACCAGCACCTGGGCGCCGGCCTGCGCAAGGGCCAGCGCCGTTGCCCGGCCGATGCCGCGGGAAGCGCCGGTGACCAGGGCGGTCTTGCCTGAGAGTGAGTTCATGAGGGTGAGTTCCTTGTGGATGAAGAAACGAAATCTAGAGATTCATGCCGACGAAGAAAAAGACTTTGTAAGCTCGGCGGCATGCCTCTCAGGCATGGAGCGTCCGAATGGAACTGAGACACCTGCGCTACTTCATCGCCGTGGCCGAGACGGGCAGCCTGACCCTGGCGGCCGAGCAGCGGCTGCACACCTCGCAGCCCTCGCTGAGCCGGCAGATCCGCGACCTGGAGGACCAGGTGGGCGTGGCGCTGCTCAGCCGCAGCGCGCGGGGCGTGGAGCTGACCGCCGCGGGCAAGGCCTTCATGGACCACGCGCGGCTGGCGCTCAGCCAGGTCGACGCCGCGGTGGAGGCCGCACGCCGGGCGGCCCAGCCGAGCAAGCCGCGCTTTGCCCTGGGCTTCCTGACCGGGCAGGAGATGAGCTGGCTGCCGAAGGCGATGCAGCTGCTGCGCGAGGAGCTGCCGAACATCGACGTCACGGTCTCCAGCGACTACTCGCCGGACCTGGCGGACGGCTTGGCGCGCGGCCGGCTGGATCTGGCCTTCCTGCGCGCGGAGCCGGGTTTCGACCTGGACTACACGACGGTCGCGCGGGAGCCGCTGGTCGTGCTGATGCCGAGCGACCATGCGCTGGCCGCGCAGTCAGCCATCCACCCGCAGCAGCTGGCGGGACAGTCCTTCGTGAGCATGGCCAACAAGGCCAAGGTGCTGCGCGAGGTGGTGGATGCGTACCTGCAGCGGGAGGGCGTCACGCTCGTGCCGACGCAGGCCGTGGACAACCCTGCGATGGTGATGTCGCTGGTGGCCTCGACCCGCGGGCTGACGCTGATCCCGGACTACGTGGAGAACCTGCTGCCCTGGTCGGTCGTGAGCCGGCCGCTGGCGGGAGAGGTGCCGACGATCGACCTGGTCGTCGGCCGCAGCCGCGCCAACGCGTCGCCGATCCTCGGGCGCTTTCTGTCACGTCTGAGCGAGCTTGTCCTGCATGGGAGGTGACGCGCCGGCGTCATTCATCGCCCTGCATCGCCCCGCATGGCATCCGCGATCACGTCCTCGCCGCGAGCCTTCAACTGCTCGGCGGCGCCGCGGATGTCGCGCGCCTCCTTGTTCTGGCTCAGCTTGAACTTGCCGACCAGCCGGGTGATGCGGATCTCGATGCCGACGATCGCCTTCAGCAGCGTGTCGATGTACTCCGGCGCGCTGTCGCTCATCTTCCACGGCGCCGGCAGCGCGGCCTCGTGCGTGCGCGTCAGGCGGGCGACGAGGCCGCGGACGAAGCGTTCGTCGTCACGCACCGCGATGCGGCCGTGCGCGTGGACCACGCGGTAGTTCCAGGTCGGCACCTGGCGGTGCTGCTCGTGCTTGCTCGGGTACCAGCTCGGCGAGATGTAGGCATCCCCGCCGTGGAACACGACCAGCACCTCGTCGCCATCGGCGACCTGCTGCCAGACCGGATTGGCCCGCGCCACGTGGGCGCGCAGGGTGCCGGACTCACCCTCCGCCGCCGCCATTTCGAACGGGATGTGGTTCGCGTCCAGGCCCTGCGGCCCGTGCGTGATCAGCGTGCCCAGCGGCGCTTCGCCAATCAGCGCATGCAGGGCCTCGGGGCGGGACTCATCGAAATGGGCGGGGATGTACACGGGCGGGCTCCAGCAGTTGCTCGGTCACGCCGCCATTCTGGCGCAGCGATCATGGTCGCTTACAGTCGATCCGCCCGCCTTGACCGCGAAGGGACGCGACCGATGACCCCCGGCTACTCCGGAACGCCTCTGCCCAAGAAACTCGGCATCACCAAGCCCGCGATGCTCGTGCACGTGCAGGGCCTGCCGGTCGGCGACTACCGGGCGCTGCTCGGCGCTGCGTTGCCCGACGGCGTGCTCGTCAGGCGCGCCAAGGGCAGCGGCGAGACCGACCTGATGCACCTCTTCGCCACCGAGCGCGCGGAACTGGTCGCGCGCCTTGCCGAACTGCGCAGCGCGCTGCGCGAGGACGTGCCGCTGTGGGTCTCCTGGCCGAAGAAGGCCGCCAAGGTGCCGACGACGATCACCGAGGACGTGATCCGCGAAGTGGCGCTGCCGCTGGGTTTCGTGGACATCAAGGTCTGTGCGGTGTCGGAGGTGTGGTCCGGGCTGAAGCTGATGGTGCGGCGGGAGTTCAGGGGCTGATGACGATGCGCCCGCCTCGCCGTTTTGACGATGCCCTGATGGTTCCACCCGACGCCGGCTCGACCGTCGTCGATGCCGCGCTGCTTGCCAATCTGCGTGCTTGGTGCGAGGGCGGCGCCTTCCCGGCGCTGATGGAGCCCCTGCGCGTAGCCACCCTCACGCCGCATGCCGGGTTGGACAGCGCCGCCTGCGCACTGGACGGCAGCCACGAACTCGCACGCCTCGGTCGCTGGCGCGGCTTGGCGTGGCGCTTGCAGATCCTGCTTCGGGAGTCCGTGGCGGGGCATGCGGCCCGGCCTGTCGACCCGTGGGACTGCGGTTGGTGGCGAGAGGGACCGCTGGGTCCCGCCGAGTCGTTCCGGCCGCGCCGGGCTACGCTGTTGATGGTCAGAGACCCGGCCCCGGCGGTCGCTGCGGCGCTGCTGTCTGCGTTGCGCGCGGGCAGCGCCGGCTACGACAAGCCGCTGCGGGTGTTGGTGGTGTCTGAAGCGGCCATCGCCGGCGTTGAGCGGCTCTAGCCTCGGGGCCGTCGTATAAACCGACTCACCGCGATTTCGCCGCCCGCAGTCACCGGGTGAACTATGGGTTCGCGAATTCGCGCGGCCTGTCAAACTGGCGGCGCCGCTTTTGGCGATTCTGATACCAGCGGAAAGACTTCCATCGTGCAGACCAAATCCAGAGCCCGCGCGGGCTGCAGGCATGTCGGCCTCGCCGTGATGAGCGGACGTCGCGCTTTGATAAACGGACACGCTTGTCTCCCGACAACGCGTTGGGCAGCGGAGTAACGCATGCGCGTTTGTGTCAGTCAGTTGGTCGACCTGGGCCCGCTTCCCGATGAGGAACTGGCCGAGGTCGCACACTTGCAGGCGTTCGAATCCGCGCTCGCGCAAGTAGAGCGACCGGACACCAGTGAAGAGGCTCTCGCGCTTTTGTCCATCTTTCCGTCCGACGGATCCAGTTGCTTTGGCTTGGCCTGGTCGGTTTTACATCTGGTCGAAACTGCGCCAGGCTGGCCTTTGGCTCAGGCGAAGCTGCATTCCGCGAATCCGTGGGTTCGCATACTGCTTCAGCGCGCGGCCTCAACGGGCTCTGCAGCATGACGCCGCCGCTGCCCAACCTTTTGCTGCAGCGGACGGCTTCGCCGCCCGCTGAACTTTGACGTTGACGCTGTGCAAAAACCTGACCCCATCAGGTAAATCCGACTGGTGCGTTGCACGCCGATTGGGCACGATGACAGGCATTCCGCAGCCACGGACTGGATGCCAATGCCACGCTACAAACCTGTGGACCGCAACCCGCGTCTCTTGCCGGTCGTGCTGAGCGAGCAGATCCAGCCCGGGACGTTCGAGTTCGCGCTGGATCATTTG